>Ga0187784_10001609_pt1 | contig 17923 bp, 17 predicted proteins | sample 1015_SJ02_MP15_2_FD_132964 | JGI IMG/M metagenome (GOLD analysis project Ga0187784, IMG submission 132964) | Tropical peat soil microbial communities from peatlands in Department of Meta, Colombia - 1015_SJ02_MP15_20_MG | ecosystem: Environmental > Terrestrial > Soil > Wetlands > Peat | place...
CAGTATGCCGACATGATTCAGATCGGTGCGCGCAACATGCAGAATTTCTCACTGCTCAAGCGGGCTGGACGCGCCCGCAAGCCGGTGCTGCTGAAGCGCGGCATGTCCGCGACGCTGGAAGAATTTCTGATGGCGGCTGAATACATCATGAGCGAGGGCAACTACAACATCGTGCTGTGCGAGCGAGGAGTGAGGACGTTTGCCGATCACACGCGCAACACGCTCGATCTCAGCATCGTTCCTGCCATCCAGCGATTGAGTCATTTGCCCATCATCGTCGATCCCAGTCACGGCACGGGCAAGCGCAACAAGGTCACGCCGCTTTCGCGCGCGGCGGTGGCGGTGGGGGCCGATGGCCTGATCATTGAGGTACACCACGATCCGGACCGGGCGTTGTCGGATGGCATGCAGTCGCTCTATCCGGATCAGTTCGAAGCGCTGATGGTGCAGGTGCGGCAGATTGCGGCGGTGCTGGGGAGGAGCGTGGCAGAGAGTTCTCCCCGTTCGGCTCGTGCGTTTTCTTAGGAGTGATTTTATGACTCATATCAGGATGTCCACACTTGCTGTTGCCGTGCTCGTCTGCTGCCTTTATCGCGGGAGCATGTCTGGGCAGAACCCTTCTTCAAGCGAAGTTGCCAAGCAGGATCAGTCCGAAGCCCAGACGCAGGGACACTACCCGACTGAACGCGTCTACAGGGTCGGTTACGGAGTAACGTCGCCTCGCGTCATTCATCGCGTTGATCCCGTCGTCGAAAAGGCTCGCAGGGCAGAAGAACAGGGGATCGTGCGGCTCTGGTTGATTGTGACCAAGGAGGGCGAACCTAAGGATATCAAGGTGGCAAAGAGCCTCTCGAGAGAGCTTGATCAGAAGGCAATCGATGCAGTTTCGCAATGGAAGTTCTCTCCTGCGACCAAAGATGGCAAGCCCGTTGCTGTCGCGATCAATGTGGAAGTCACCCTTAAGCTCTTCTGAGGTGAAGTCTTTCTGATAACCTCTTAGCTTCAGCGAGGCTCTCGCTGCCCTTGCGTAAACTCCTTCTCATTGCCGTTTGCATCCCGCTCATCGCAGCGGCAGGGTGGTATTACTTCCACGAGCGGACGCTGCCGGCTTACGGCCCGCTGTACCGCGAATACGCTTACATCACGAATGGCAAGAGCGGCAGCGTCACGGTCATCGATTTGCGCAGCTATTCGTCGGTGCGTACGCTGACGGTTGGCTCCGAACCCACCGGCCTGGCGGCGAATCCGAAGCGGAATGAGATTTACGTCGTCAACACGGACTCGGCGAATGTGACCGTGGTCGACGCCGAACAGAACAAGGTGGTTGCGACCGTTGGAGTAGGCGGTCGCCCGTACTTTGTGGATGTTTCCCCCGATGGCCGCCGCGCCTGGGTGGCCAACTCCGGATCGGACAATGTTTCCGTGATCGATCTCGACCGCCGCGCGGTTGCGGCCACGTTGCGGGTGGGGAGAAGTCCGGGGCTGGCGAGGGTTTCGCCGGATGGATCGACAGTTGTCGTGAGTAATCGAGCCGATAATACAGTGTCGATCATTGACGCGGCGCGGCTGGCCGTGCGTTCCGCGATCGGTATTTGTCTCTCCCCCGAAGACATCGCGATCCTGCCGGACTCGACGAAGGCCTTCATTTCCTGTTCCGGCTCCGGACAGGTAGCAAGCATCGACCTGAAGAATGACAAACTGCTGGCCCTCATCGATGTGGGCAAATCGCCGGTGAGCCTGGCGCTCAAGCCCGATGGCGGGGAACTGGTTGCATTCAATTTCGATGCGGGCAGCATTTCGATTATCGAAACCACGCCCAACGAGGTGCTGGGAAGTTACCTGGTGGGGGCGCAGCCGACACGAGGTGTGTTCTCACTGGATAATTCGCGGCTCTACATTTCGAATTTCGGATCGAATAATGTTGCCGTGTACGATCTCGACCTTGGCAAAGTGGTGGCATATCTGCCGGTCGGCACGCGCCCGGACGGGCTGGCACTGTCGCAGAACCAAAGCTATCTTCTCGTGCTCGATTCCGGGTCCGGAGACGTGGCCATTATTCAGAAAAGAACGCCGAGGAAGAAATTCGAGCCCTCGGAATACTCGCTGCTCACCATCGTTCCGGTGGGCGTGCAGCCCCGGCAGATCGTGGTGAAATCTTTTCTGCTGACCAAGCCCGCCGCCGGAATACACTAGCTGCCTCTGTCATCGCCGCTGGCGATTACTGAAACCCGCGCCCCGAAGAGAGTATGATCTGTCGCAAACGGGCGGCGTCCACGAGGACCGGCCATCGTTTTCCGGTCCAGCGTTTCTGGGGAGTCGCTGTTTCACGCGAGCGGAGGTTCGAAATGAAAGCGATTTGCAGCGCACGAATTACGGCTGTTTGTTTGAGCATGATGGCGGTTGTTGCGTGCGGTCCCTCGAGCAATGAGGCGAGCAAGACGTCGGCATCTGCGCCGGCTCCGGTGGTCAAGAAAGAGCCGGTGCTTTACACGGGGAAGTCGTGTCTCTCGCAGATGGCAGCGATGGCGGGGCGTTGGGCGCCGGACGCGCTGCCGTATCACATGGAGTCCGGCCTGAATGCGGAAAGCGACGGCCACGGCGGAAAATCGACGGTGTGGCAGGCCATGTTCGCGTCTCCCAGCCGTCGCATGTATCGAGTCTTTACCTGCTCGGGCAGCCGGTTATCTGGGGAAGCGCCCATGGGCGTGACCTCGACTCCCGAAGCAGCGTACTCGCCCAATGTTCCCCAACTGATGTTCCAGGTTTTCCAACTGAACACCGATTCCGATCAGGCCTTTGCTCTGGCCCAGGAGAAAGGCGGCGCCAAGCTACTGGAGAAAGACCCGAAACAGCCAATCCTGTATTTGCTGGACTGGGACAGCAAAAACAAGCAACTGCTGTGGGTGGTCGTGTATGGCGAATCCAGCACGCAAGCCAAAGGGAGGGGAGTCATCGACGCCACCAGCGGCAGGTTCCTGCGCGCCGGTTAGGGAACTGGAAACTCGCAGCGGCGCGATCCAGAATTGCGATCGGCAATATAAGGCTGCAAAAGAAACGTCCCAGATCCGAGGTTGCGGATCTGGGACGTTTTGTTTGGCCCATCTTGGGATCCACGCGCGAGCTAGCAACTTGCGCCGCGGACCACCGGGTCAACGACTACTGCAGAGTGATGCTCCACTTCTGCTGCAGCTTGTATTTGCTGGTGAACTTCACAGTGTAGGTACCGTTCTTCTGCTTGGTATAGCTGGGTGTTGCCACTTCCGTTGTCGCCACGAAATTGACGGTTCCCGTAACCGGCGCAACGCAGGTTTTGCCGGCCGCGATCACGTATGTGCTTCCAGGCCAACCCGGGCTCGAGAGCGGATAGTCGTAATTGGCTTCACAGTTGCCGTTGTTGACGCCGGTCTCGCCCATGGTGCCGAAGTTCTGGTCACCATAGATGATCACGTTGGCGGCAGGAGACAGACCACCGAAACTGTTCGGACCAAACACGACCGTGCCGGAGTCAGCAATGTAGTTCGAGCCCTGCTGCGCGGTGATGCTGTAGATCAGGAAGTCACTCGAGTCGTTGCTGTCGTCTTCGTACCAGGTTTCGGTCTGACCGCAATAATTGCTGCTGGTGCTGGTCGCATCGCAAGCGGAGAGCGACCAAGTGTAGGAGGGTGAGCCAACGGCAACGCCGTTATCCGGGAAGTTCTGGGTCGGATCGCCGATGGTGGGGCAATCCACGTTCTGGGTATTTCCGCCGCCGAAGCAGGGCCACAGATCGGTGCCGTCACTGTTGGTCGGACTCGACGTGGAGGTCCAGGGGCTACCGGCAAAGGCCGCCCAGGTCGGGTAGAGGTTGTCGGCAAGGGTGCTTGCATGGATTGCATTGCCTTGGGTACGAGGCACAACGCGAACCTGGTAATTGTGCGGTGTTTCCGCGAGCACCAGCTGCCCAAAAGCGCAGAAAGCGATGATTAGAGCAACTACGACACATGTTTTCGTCATTGACAGGGTCTCCGTAATGGGGAAAGTAGTCCGGACAAGTCGAGCCATTCAGCAGGAGCTGGCAGCCCGGACGTGCCAGTGTACTCACGGGACGTGATCTGTCAACCTTAAAGTTATGCAAGAAGTTGCACCCGCACCGCATTCATCGCAAACTTAGTTGTTTCTGTGGGCGTATTGTTTTCGACCTTGGTTGTGCCGAGGGCGAACGCGCGCGTGCGGCTAGGAGATCTTGCTGCGGAAATGCTCGAGGATTGCCGCTGCCTGTACTTTGGTGACCACGGCTGAGAGCGCGGCGGCATCGGCCTGCCGGACCGCCTGCAGGCTGCCAAAATGTTCGAGCAGGCGGCGGGTGGTTGATGCCCCCACGCCAGGGATGTCGCGCAGTTCGCTGGAGCGGTCCCGAATCTGGCGACGCTTGCGGTGGAAGGTCACGGCGAAGCGATGGGCTTCGTCGCGGATCAGCTGAACGAGGTGCAGGACAGGGGAGTGGTGGTCGAGCGCGATGGGGTCGTTTTCCTGTCCGGCGAGATAGATGATCTCCTCACGTTTCGCGATGGCGTCCAGCGGCTGATTGATGATCTCCAGAGCTTCGAGAGCTTCGGCGGCAGCATGGAGCTGGCCGAGCCCGCCGTCAATCAGGATGAGACTGGGCAGGGTTTTCTTCTCCGCCAGTACTCGCTGGTAGCGGCGTGTAACCACTTCGCGCATAGCGGCAAAATCGTCGACCCCCTCGACCGTCTTGATAATGAATTTGCGATAGTCGGACTTTTTCATGCGTCCGTCTTCCCAAACCACCATGGAACCGACGGTCTCGGCGCCCTGAATGTGCGAAATGTCGAAGCACTCGATGCGTTTGGGAAGGGCAGGGAGCGCGAGCGTATCCTGCAGTTCCTCCGCGATGGCGCGCGCATTGGGCCTGAGTACCCGGAAGCGCTGGTCGTAGGATTGCTTGGCGTTGTTGCCGGCGAGATCGATGAGTTCGCGTTTGTCGCCGCGTTGGGGGACGGTGATGTGGACGCGCTTACGCGACTTGCGCACAGGCTCGGACTCGCCGCCCCACTCGGGACTTAAAGATCTGCCGAGAAATTGAGAGCCAACGGCATTGTCGGCGGCGGAGGGGGAACCATCGGATGCGATCTCGCCGGCGACTTGCTCGCTGAGGGCGTCTTCGAGTTCTGCGCGGTCCTCGAAGTCGACGGGAACGTAGATTTGGCGCGGGACATAGGGCTGTCCGAGGTAGAGCTGGCTGAGGAGAGCGGAGAAGAAGGGGCCGGGATGGAAGGTTGCGGCTGCAGTGACACTGTCGGCAGAATGCATAGGTCCTTCGCTACTCGACTGCTGCTCGCCGAAAGCTGGCTCGCCCGAGTCGCTTCGCTCAGGATGACAGGCTGCTGAGGGCTCGGGTTCCCCTGTGGGTTGGGAACCTTCGAAGTCGGGCAGATCTTCCCAGAAGAATTCGCGGCGGTCGAGCACGCGGCCTCCGCGCATATGGAAAAGATTCACCGCCAGCATGCCATTTTCGCAGTGGTAGCCAAAGACGTCGGCGTCATCGCCTTCGGCGGCGGCAATGCGCTGTTTTTCCTGCAATTGCTCCACGGTTGAGATCAGGTCGCGGTAGCGGGCGGCGCGCTCAAATTCCTCGCCGGCCGCGGCTTCCGCCATGCGATCGCGCAGAGACTTGACGAGATCGGTCTGACGGCCTTCGAGAAAAAGTTTTACATCGCGAACCGCTTCCTGATAGGTCTCGGGTGTGGTCAATCCCTGGACGCACGGTCCCAGACAACGTTTGATGTAGTACTGCAGACAGGGGCGGGGATGAAAACGGTTCAAGTCCACCGTGCAGGAAGGAACCAGGAAATGGCGGTGGATCAGATCCACGATCCGGTAGGCGAGGTTCGCGGGAAAGTAAGGGCCGTAGTAAACGCTGCCATCTTTGCGCAGGCGGCGGGTGACATAGACGCGCGGAAAACGTTCGCCGAGCGTCAGCTTCACGTAAGGGTAAGTTTTGTCGTCGCGGAGAAGGATGTTGAAGCGCGGCTTCTTTTGCTTGATGAGATGATTTTCGAGGGCAAGCGCCTCTTTGTTGTTGGCGACGACAATGTAGTCGACGTCGGCGGCCTCGCGGACCAGGGTGCCGGTTTTGGCGTCCTCCCAGCGGCCTTCATGGAAATAAGAGGCGACACGGGAACGCAGGTTCTTGGCCTTGCCGACATAGATGACCTCGCCTTCGGCGTTTTTGTAGAGGTAAACGCCGGCGGAGGTGGGCAGGGTGCGGATTTTGGAGAGAAGGTCCATCCACTTGATTGGATGCAGCCGTTTTAATTCGGCGGTTGACGCGACGAATCTTATGATAGGCGATTTGAAGCGAGGAGTCCGAGAGTGGCGTCAGTCCAGATAAGAGACATGGATGCAGATGTGCCGGGTAGTGTGAAAATGACGAAGTGGGTGATGGCTTGCGCGATTGTATGTTGCGTTTCGCAGATTCTCTGGTTTGGGTCGAAGTGCATCCACCAAATCGACTATGACGGCATGGCGTACACAGGTATCGCCCGGCATCTTCGGCAAGGAGAATGGCACGAGGCAGTGAATGCATTCCGGAGTCCTCTGTTGTCGTGGTTGATCGCCGCGGCGACGTTTGAAGGCAAGAGTTATCCGGAAACGGGGAAAGTTATCAATGTGGCGGCGTTTTTGCTGTCGGGAGCCTTGTTGTATTTGCTGACAAAGAAGTTATGGCAGTCCAGTTTAGCGGCGTCCGTGGCGACGCTACTGTTCGCGCTGGGGCGAGGGTTGGCGGCGGCGACGGTGGCGATGATTACTCCCGACTTTCTGTTTGCATCGTTGACGCTGGTGTGCTTCGTGATTCTTTTACGTTGTCTCCGGAAAAACGGTCTGCTGGACTGGTTTGCGCTGGGAACGGTTCACGGTGTGGCTTTTTTGGCGAAAGCGTTTGCGTTGCCGTGGCTCGCGGTGTGCACGGCGGTTGCGGTGATTCTGTCAGCGGGAGGATGGAAGACAAAGATTGCGAGGTTGAGCGCGGCGGCGCTGGTTCCGGTGCTGGTGCCGGCGGCATGGATGATGGTGCTGCACGCGAAGTATGGCGTGTACACGACGGGCACGCAATTCAAGGCGAATTTGTTTCAGTGGACGTTGCATGTCAGTGACGATCAAATTAGCAAAGATGATTCCGAAGCCATCTATCGCGTTCTGCGGGATAGCACGAAAGAAATCGACGACTACATGGTGGACGACCCAATGCCGCCGGGATCGGGACTTTGGCGGTACCCGATCAGAATGAAGGCAGTGTTGCCGAAGATCTGGATTGCCGTGGAGAGAAATGTTCCGCAGGTGTTAAAAGAAACGGAACTATGTACATAACGCAACCTATTGATTATACGCCGTAGTGCTTGGGCCTATGTAATCTGTGGAGCGGCTGCCGATTTGGGGACAATTGAGGTGCAACGAGTGGCTATGCTTCGGAATCTAAGTGCAAGAAGTTGCACGTTGACAAGGAATGCCAGTCCCTGCCAGAATTCTGCTTCCCCAAGGTCTACCCGTTCTTTACGCCGCAAAACTGAAGCAATGGCTGCCGCTCCAATCCCGAACGTGGTTGCGATGTTGTTGTGCGATCAGATCATAAACGAGGCCGGGACAAATAAGAAAAGTCTAATTGGGGTCTTCGATTATTTTTTCTCTCTGGCATTCCCCACCATAATTCAGCGTTTCGCTGTCTACGTGAAAATGGCGGATGCTGTTGGGGATTACCTTTTCAAGCTACGAGTCGTCAAACTGAAAGACGAAGCCTTGATTGCCGAAATAGCCATCCAAGCCAAGATTGCTGCGGATAATCAGTATGGGGAGTTAGCTCTAAACCTCGGAGGTATTCCACTCCCGGAGGCCGGAAAATACGAGATTCAGCTTTATGCTGGAGAGGAATACTTGCACCGCATCGTTATGAATGTTCTCTTGGCGCAACCGCCACAACCCATGACAGGAGGTCAACAATGGCAGCAGCCTCGCAAGTAGTTCCAACTGCCGAAGCGCGAGAATTGGTTCCGGGGGTATATTCTCGCCCTGAGAATCAGGTTGCAGGGGGCGCCCTTCCGCGGCAGGCAGAGCACCAAGTGCGGTCGGTGGGCTTCCCGACTACCATTCAATTGGTAGAGTCTATGCCTAATCCCTGTCCGCCTCATGTGTCCTTTGCTGGCTTACGCGACCCCAAACTTCGAATGCTACAAGCGATTCCGCTTGATGTGACTAAAGAGGAGTCGCATGTGGTGGTGAATTGGGCGGCGGTAGATGAATTTGGGGCCGGAGAAACGCTGAGCGCGGCCCTGGATGATTTTTCGGCCTCACTTCGTGACCTTTATCACAATCTTCAACTCCAGAACGGATCGTTGGGGCCAGACCTTGCTAGGGTTAAGGCCGTTCTTGCCGGATACATCGTCTTACGATAATGGACGCCAAAGCCCGAGAGATAGACAAGATCATCAACAAGCTCGGTATGCAGACTCGAAATACGGTCGATCTCCATGCTTGGCTTGAATATGACGGCGTCACAGTTGTCAAGACTCGTCGCTCGTTTGGCAACAGCAAGTACGTACCAGCCGATAAGATTCGGTGTCAACTCAAGGTTAACGAGCAGCAGTTCGCGGGACTTATTTCTTGTGATGTCTCGCGGGAGGACTACATCAGAATCTTGATTGAAAAGAAAATCATCCTTCCAAAGCAGGATACTAAGTAATTTTATACTTGACACAATGTTGCGCCAAGTATAAAATCGAAGCATGGAAAAAGGACACAACCTCTCGAAATCTGACGTGGTTCGGGATATTCCCCGTGTCTGTTCCGATGAACTGGCGGCTGTTGAGTTCTTCGAGCAGCAACGATGGGGCGATTGCCCTGCATGTGTGCACTGTGGCAGCGTTGACGTTTACAAGATGGTAGACGCAAAGACCGGGGAGCGCAGTAAGCGTTTTCTATGGCGCTGTCATGATTGCAAGCAGCAATACACTGTTCGAATCGGAACCGTGTATGAGGAGTCCCGAATCGAGTTGCGTCATTGGGCCTACGCCTTCTGGCGTGCCTGTACGTCCCTAAAGGGCGTCTCTGCTCTTGAACTAAAACGGCAGTGCCAGATCAGCTACAAGTCGGCACTCTTCATGATGAATCGCATTCGCTTCGCAATGGCACCTGACCCGGACGCGCCCAAACTAACGGGTACGGTGGAATGTGACGAGATGTACGTGGGTGCGCGAAAGCCACGCTACAAGGGGACGAGCGGGCGTGGTCGCGCTACTAGCAAGGTTCCGGTGTTTGTAGCTGTCGAACGCGATGGACAGTTGCGGCGGCGCATCGTTGCTGATGTCACTGGTCGCACACTCAAGGGAGCCATCCGCGAAGAGGTTGACCGTCAGGCGCGGATACTCACAGACGAGCACAGTTCTTACAGAGGTATCGGCTCTGAGTTTGCTGGTGGGCACGAGACAGTGTGTCACGGGACGAAAGAATACGCACGCGGTGACGTTCACACTAATACTGCCGAAAGCAGCCACGCTCTTGTAAAACGCGGGATTGTGGGCATCTACCACAATGTCAGCCGCGAATATCTGCACCGCTATCTCTGGCAATTCGACTTCATGTGGAATCATCGTAAGTTAAACGATGGTGAGCGCACTGTTCTAGCGGTTAAGGCCGCTGAGGGCAAGCGATTGATGTATCAGGAACCAGCAGCATGAAACATCAGCGAAGGAGAAAACAGAAGCCAAAACCAGCACATACACCCGGCCCAAAACCGGACGTGTTGAAGTTGGAAGGAAGCTGGAAAGACGCTATCAAGAACTCACTGGCTAAAAAGAAACCCGCGACTGGCTGGCCGAAGTAGCGTCGAATTGAATTAAAATGCGGGGCATACGCCATTAAACTTGGCCTGTCCCCTTGCGTAATGTACACACTTCCGTTTCCTTTAATACCGTTGGTGCTAGCCGTCGCCGCAAGATTTCTGGTTCATGATGCGGAACTGGGTTATGACAGATGGCGGAAACTGAGCATTGTGCTGGTTGTGCTGGGAATGGTTGTGTCGTGGGTCTATCCGTCGTCCCCATTTCGGTTGCTGACACGGGATTTTCAATCCGTCTGCTATGAGGCAGGAAACCGTTTGAAAATTCATGCGAGCTCGACTGTGATCAGCATAGGTGCGGGGCCGTATCCGGAGCACGGTGTGGGATGGGAGGCGGGTTACAAAGCGAGCTTTTTTGGAGGGGCTCGGCTGATTGGAGTTTTGGATTCGTTGCCGGATCCGGATCAGATCACAAGCGTGGTCGCTGACGTTGCAAAAGCATCGCCGAGCGCTGTTTTGATTTGGGGACGAGCAGACGAGAAACGATACAGTGCGCTGATTGATGGCATCGAAGCGAAATATCCGCAAAGCACGCGCGAGACAGTTGTCGATCCGATCCTTGGAGCCTGCGGGACTATCTTCTTTGTTGACCGCTGAAGCAATTCGTCCGCTGCGCTACCCAGTTCACGACGCGTAACTTTTGACAAACTCGACCAGGCTGCGCACCGCAATTCCGGACGGACCTTTGGCGATCCAGGGCTTTTGCTCCTCCATCCAGGCGGTGCCGGCGATGTCGAGGTGAAGCCATGGAGTGTCTTCAGCGAACTCCTTGAGAAACATGGCGGCAAAAATCGCCCCGCCCCAGCGGCTGCCCGCGTTCGCCATGTCGGCGATGTTTGACTTGATGAGTTCCTTGTATTCGTCGTCCAGCGGCAGGCGCCACATTTTTTCGCCCGCTTGTTTCATGGCCTGCGCAAAACGGTCATACATCTGATCGTCGCTCGAGAAGACCCCCGCGTTGACATAGCCCAAAGCGACAACGACAGCGCCGGTCAGCGTGGCGGCGTCGATCAGATGCGTGCAACCAAGCTGTCGCGCGTAGGCGAGACCGTCGGCGAGCACGAGCCGCCCTTCGGCGTCGGTGTTGATGATCTCGATGGACTTACCGGACATGGCAATCTGCACATCGCCGGGCTTTTGCGCTTTGCCGGACGGCATGTTTTCTGTCGCGCAAATCACAGCCGTGACCTTCACTTTCGGTTTTAGCAGGGCGATGGCGCGCATGACGCCGATCATGGCGGCTCCGCCCGCCATGTCGTATTTCATCTTCTCCATTCCGTCGGAGGGCTTGATCGAAATGCCGCCTGTGTCGAAGGTGATCCCCTTGCCAACCAGGCCGAGATGGATATTTGCAGGCGCGCCCGCTGGCTCGTAACGCAGCACGATCAGCGTCGGCGGTTCATCCGAGCCCTGCGCGACTCCCCAGAACGCCCCCATTTTTAGTTCCTTGATTTTGTCGGCGCCGTAGGTTTCGCATTTCAGACCCACGTCGGAAGCCATCTTCTGGGCGCGCTCGGCGAGCATGGTCGGCGTCATGCGATTGGAGGGTTCGTTCACCAGATCGCGGGTGAAGTTCTGCGATTCGCCGACGATGCGGCCAGTGTCGAGCGAGGATTGAAGTGCTTTTGTGTCGCCCTGGACGAGGATGGTGACCGCATCGATCTTCTCGTTCTTGCTCTGGCGATCACTCTTGTAGTAATCGGTTTCGAACTCGCCGACGAGGGCGCCCTCGGCAATCGCGCGCACCCCTTCCTGGGCAGGCACAGCCGTTTCCGGTGCGACAAAAGCGAAGCTGGTAACACTCTTGCCCTTGAGCGTTCGGACGGCAGCGCCCGCGAGCTTGCGCAATTCCGATGCAGAGAAAGACTTCGCTTTTCCACCTCCCAGCAGGAGCAGCCGTTTGGCTTTTAGTCCGGCAGGATGATGCAGCAAGGTGGTTTCAAAGCTCTTGCCGGTGACCTCGCCGGTATCGATCACGTCCTTGGCAGCCGAGAGTATGGCCGCATCTTGCGTAGCGACTGCGGGAGACGGCTTGACCTTTTCCGGGGTGCTTCCCTTGGCAGTGTTTTGGTCGCTGTGATCAAGCACGACCACAACCAGGCAATCGGTTTCAGTCTGAGAGGGAACAGAGGAAGAAAGATTTAGGTTCATAGTGAGATGGATTTCAGTATCCACGGTAAGGCGTAGCGTGCGCAAGCGTGGACCGTTCTTGCCGCGCGTTGGTCGTCTGAGGCCCTAGCTTTTCCGGCTGCGGGCGATGGCTTCGCGGGCTTCGCGGTCGGCGGTACGGCGGCGTTCGGTTTCGCGCTTATCCCATTGCTGTTTGCCGCGAGCCACCGCGAGTTCGACCTTCACCTTCCCATTCTTGAAATACATGCGGGTTGGGACAAGGGTGAACCCGCGCTGCTGGGTTTTGCTGAAGAGCTTGCGGATTTCATCGCGGTGGGCGAGTAGTTTGCGCGTGCGCAGCGCCGCGTGGTTGGAATAACTGCCGTGTTCGTAAGGGCTGATATGGCAGTTCAGGAGCCAGAGTTCGCCATCTTTGACCAGTCCGTATGAGTCCTTGAGATTGGCCTTGCCGGACCGCACTGACTTGACCTCGGTGCCCGTCAAGACGATGCCGGTTTCAAATTTTTCGAGCAAGAAGTAGTTGTGCCCAGCGTTCCTGTTGACGGTAGCGTCTCGCTCGCCGGAGGCAGTGGGCTGGCGGCGCGGGTTCTTCTCTCGATTCGACTGCGTCTGGTGCGTGGTCTGCTTCGCCATCTTTAACAAGAAGTTAGCATGAAGAGAAGGGGTTTCGCTCCGGCCAGGCAACGGGGCGCTCCGGTACAGGTACCAATGAGTGTAACCATTACGCTACCAATCACTTCGGGAGAGAGTTGGGGCGATGCTATAATCCAATTTTCCAGCAATTTTCGGGGCAAAAGTCCCGGTGGCTGCCTTGTCTGGCCGGTGCTCTTGCTTTCGGTTATGTGGCAACACTGTCCGGTCAGCTACCGGCTAGAGAGATGATTATGAGGAACGTTTGATGACACGCCTGATGCGTCCGGCTCTGTTCATGCTGGCGGTGATATGCCTGAGTTCCACCGGGATCGCAGGCGACGCTGCCAAGGCGTTGTATGAGAAAGGCACCGACGCGCAAGCCCGACAGGACTACGAGAAGGCGTACGAGTATTTCAAGCAAGCTTATGACCTGAAGCCCAAAGACCTGCGCTATCGCACCGCCTACGAGCGCAACAAGTTCCTGGCGGCGGCTTCCCATGTGCACCGCGGACAGCTTTTGCGCGATGCCGGCAAACTGGAAGAGGCGAAGGCCGAATTCGAAAAGAGCCTGGAGATTGACTCCTCTTCGTTCATCGCCCAGCAGGAACTGAAGCGTACGCTGCAGATGATCCAGGAAGCAAAGAATCCGCAGCCGCAGGCCTCCTCGAGCGGTGGCAGCGGGGAACTGCACAAGATCCTTTCGACCGCGCAAGGCCCGGTAGAACTGGCGCCGATTTCGACCGCTCCGATTACGTTGAAACTGACCGAGAAATCGAACGTGATTTACGAGACGGTGGGCAAGCTGGCCGGCATCAACGTGCTCTTTGATCCGACATATACCCCAAAGCAGGTGCGCATCGAGCTCAACGGCGTCACCCTGGAGGAGGCGCTGTCGATCATCTCGTTCGAGACAAAAACCTTCTGGCGGCCCATCACGCCCAACACAATTTTCGTAGCGGAAGACAATCCTGCAAAGCGGAAAGAGCTGGAACAAAACGTTCTCAAGACCTTTTATCTTTCTAATCTCTCGCTCCCCACCGAATTGCAGGATGTGGTCAACGCCATGCGCACGATCCTGGAGGTGAGCAGGATCCAGCAACTGCCTTCGCAACAGGCCATCGTAGTGCGCGGCACTCCCGACCAGGTGGCCCTGGCGCAGAAACTGGTCGACGATCTCGACAAAGCGAAACCTGAGGTGCTGATTGACGTGGCGGTCATGGAAGTCAGCCGCGACAAAATGAAGCAGCTCGGAATCAGCCCGCCGACGACTATGTCGGTGCAACTGCAGCCGAACGTCAGCACCACCAGTTCCACAGCCACGGGCACGACTGGAAGCACATCGACCACCACCAACGGCACAACCACCAACGGCGTCAGCCTGAACACGCTGGCCTACCTGAATGCCACGGATTTCCAGGTGACCATTCCGGCGGCATCGGCGACGGCGCTGTTGAGCGATAACACGTCGAAGATTATTCAGAATCCGCAGGTGAGGGCACTGGACGGGCAAAAGGCCACCTTGAAGATCGGCGAGCGCGTGCCAGTGGCAACCGGATCGTTTCAGCCCGGCATCGGCGGCGTGGGCATCAATCCTCTGGTCAACACCCAGTTCCAATACCTCGACGTCGGTGTGAATATCGACATCACGCCGCGGGTGCATGCAGACCGGGAAATTTCGTTGAAGATGAGTCTGGACGTTTCCGCGGTGACCGGCTACACCTCGATCGGCGGCATTCAACAGCCGATCATCGGGCAGCGCAAGGTGGAACATGAGATCCGCCTGAAAGACGGCGAGGTCAACCTGCTTGGCGGAATCATGGAAGACCAGCAAACCAAAGCCATCAGCGGCATTCCGGGCTTGGCCTCGATTCCGATCCTCAAATATCTTTTCTCGCAGACCAACACCGAGCACCAGGAAGACGAGATCGTATTCGTGCTTACGCCGCACATCGTACGCGGGATCGAGATGTCGCCGCAGAGCAACGATTTGCTGGATGTGGGCACGGCGACTGCGATCGAGTTGAGACACACCAGCGCAAAGTCAGTGGTGAGCCCGGCGCCATCTTCGCAGCCTTCGTCGATGCCACCCCAACCCCCGGCCGTGCCGCCGACTACTCCGCAGACCATGGTTCCGCGAAACCAGGCGCCCAATCCAGGCGCGGCGAATTCGCCGGTCCCGAACATAACCCAGGCTGCCCTCACGCCCAACGCGGTCGCTCCGGCCAATTCCCCATCGGCCAACGCGGCCAGCGCACCGGGATCGTTTCTGTTTGATCCGGCGACCTTGAATCAAGCCAAGGGATCGACCTTCACCGTCAATGTCATGCTGACAGGCGGCAAGAACGTCTATTCCGTTCCCGTGCAGCTCAGCTACGATCCCAATCAACTGCAAGTGATCAATGTCTCCAACGGCGGATTCCTCTCGCAGGATGGGGAAGCAGTCGCGCTGGTGCATCGGGATGATCCGACGACCGGCACGCTGCAAGTTACAGCCTCGCGGCCTCCCGGAGTGGGGGGCGTTTCGGGGCAAGGATCGGTGGTGACCCTGACGTTCCTGGCCAAGGCGAGCGGCCAGTCTGCCTTGACCATCACCCGCGGCGGAGCACGCGATCCAGCGATGCAACCGATTGCCATGAATGGAGCGCAAGCCGCCATTACGATCCAGTAGAGCTGCGCCATGAAACACCCAAGCTACAGCAAGCGGCCGGCGACCGGCATCAGGCAGCACGGGTTTACGCTGATGGAGTTGATCGTCGCCACCACCATTCTCATCATCCTGACGGGAATGGCGGTGCCGCTGGCGCAGGTGGCGGTCAAGCGGGAGCGGGAGCGGGAACTGCACGCGGCGCTGTGGACGCTGCGCGACGCCATCGACCGTTACAAGGATGCAGCCGATCGCGGTTCATTCCAGACCAAGGTCGACAGCAATAACTATCCGCCCGACCTGGATACGCTGGTGAAGGGCGTCGACATCGCGGGCAAGAAGCTGAAGTTCTTGCGGCGCATTCCGATTGATCCGATGACCGGCAAGGACGAGTGGGGTCTGCGATCGATGCAGGACGATCCGACGTCGGATTCTTGGGGCGAACAGAACGTGTTCGATGTGTACAGCAAGTCGGAAGGTACAGCCCTGGATGGCACCAAGTACAAGGATTGGTAGATGAAAGTCAGCGCCAGAATGCGGCAGCGTGGGTTCACGCTCATCGAGATGGTCATTGTGATCGTCATCATGGGTGTGCTCATGGCGATCGCTCTGCCCATGTACAACCAAAGCATTACCCGGGCGAAGGAAGCGCGGCTGCGCCACAATCTGGTCACCCTGAATAAACTCATCCAGGAATATTCGCTGGACAAGAAGCAGGCGCCGCAGAGCCTGCAGGATCTGGTGGACGCTGGTTATATCAAGTTCATTCCCGACGATATTACCGGCAGCAACACCACTTGGCAAACGGAGTCGGAAGATCCGGAAAAGGCCTGGAACCCGGACCAGACGGGCATTGCATCGGTGCATAGCGGATCCGACCAGGCCTCAAGCGAGGGCAGCCCGTATTCGAGCTGGACGAAGTAGGCTGGGCTCAGTAGGGAAGAGATGAAAACGAAGTTGCAGTGCGACAGCCGCGGATTCACCCTGATCGAGATGATGGTGGTGATCAGCGTGATGGTCATTCTGCTGGCCATGGCGATGCCGATTTACAGCCACAGCATTCAGCGCGGGCGGGAAGAAAATTTTCGCAGGAACCTGGAAACGCTGAACCAGGCCATCTATCAATACACAATGGACAAGCAAAAAGCGCCCAAATCCCTCGATGATCTGAAAAGCGCGGGCTACATCGAGATGGTTCCCAAAGACGCCACCGGAAAGGACAGCTGGGAATTGGAAGAGGACGATAAGACAATCATGTCGCTGATGCAGACCGAAGGCGGCATTTACGGCGTGCATAGCGGTTCAAGCCGCGTCGGCAGCAACGGCAGGCCGTATTCAGAGTGGTAAATCGGCAGCTTCAAAGTTCGTGGTTGGTTCTGTTTCGGCGTCCAAAACAGTGTGACCTGAAGTTCGCGTTCCGGCGCTGGTTCGTTTCGGCGTGGTTCGTTCCGGCTTTTTCCCCAGTCTGCCCGCGCCTTCCTCAGCGCCAACTCCCGCTTTCTGCTAACTTAATTTCTGCGATTCCGGGAGGCGAGCTTTGAATCTCGATTTCCTCAACCGCTTACAACCGTTTGCGCAACTGGTCATGCGGGTTGTGCTGGGCGTGATCATGGTCGCGCACGGCTACCACAAGGTGTTCGGCGGATTTCACCGTCACATGGATATGGTCGCATCGCTAGGGCTCCCAGCCTGGCTGGCGTACTTTTCTGCGGGAACGGAATTCTTCGGCGGCATCGCAATCATACTTGGCCTCGGTACGCGATTTTTCTCCCTGGCCTTTGCCATTGAGATGGGCATCGCCATCTGGAAGGTGCACTTCAGGAATGGACTGACTGGCCAGGGAGGATATGAGTTTCCCCTTGCGCTGGCGGCGATGGCGTTGGCGCTGATTTGTTTTGGCGGCGGGCCGTGGGGCGTGAGGTTTGGCGGCTCAGGCGGAACTCGGAAATCCAAATGACGATTCCACCGTTCCGTAAAGCTTTGAACTAGGTCGAGACGCAGGCCTGCTAGAACTCTGCCAGTTCTTTCATTGCGCGAAACACATCGTCGGCCTGAGGAAGAATTGCGTCTTCAAGAATGGGCTGGTAGGCGACGAAGGTGTCGGCGGCGGCCACGCGCTTGACGGGCGCATCGAGATGATCGAAGAGCTGGTCGGCAATGCGGGCGGCGATCTCAGCGCCGTAACCCCAGCTGAGCGAGTCTTCGTAGGCGATGAGCACGCGGTTGGTTTTCTTGACTGACGCCGAGATCATATCCCAGTCAAATGGATTGAGAGAGCGCAGGTCGATCAGTTCGACGCTGAAGTGGTGCTCACGCTCGATTTTTTGCGCGGCCTGGAAGGCACGCGGAACGACCGCACCGTAGGTGATGACCGTGAGATCGGTTCCCGGCTGAACCACTTTGGCTTTGCCGAAGGGAATCATGTAATCCGGGCCGGGATAGGGCGCGCGGCCGAAGGTTTCGCGGTAAAGGCGCTTGTGCTCGAGGAAGAGAACGGGATCGTAGCAACGGATGGCGGTGCGCAGCAGGCCGGCGGCATCGAGCGCGTTGGAAGGGAAGATGACGCGCAGCCCGGGAGTGTGGGTAAAGATGCTCTCGCCACACTGGGAGTGGTAGATGGCGCCGCC
>Ga0187784_10001610_pt1 | contig 17922 bp, 15 predicted proteins | sample 1015_SJ02_MP15_2_FD_132964 | JGI IMG/M metagenome (GOLD analysis project Ga0187784, IMG submission 132964) | Tropical peat soil microbial communities from peatlands in Department of Meta, Colombia - 1015_SJ02_MP15_20_MG | ecosystem: Environmental > Terrestrial > Soil > Wetlands > Peat | place...
CGCCCTCACCCACCATTGGCGGCCCGCACCTCCTTCACGATCCGCTCCGCCTTGTAGACCTTTGACAGGACCTCCAGGATGCAGGCGCTGTCGACGGCCACGGTGCGATCCTCGGGCCTCTGAAGATAGGCGTTTCCGCGCCCGGAGAGGTTGGAGTCGAAGACGAGTCCGATCAGTTCGGCCTTCTTGTTGAGCATGGGCGAGCCCGAGTTGCCGCCTACGACCTCATTGGTCGTCGCCATGTTCAACGGCAGATCGAGATTCAGCCTGTCCTTCGCCTCGAGCCAGGACGGCGGCAGCGCGAAGGGGTCCCGCCCGGTGCTTCGCGCGAAGGCGCCGCCGATCGTCGTGACCGCGGGCCCGCCGCCGTCGCTCTCGGCCGGTCCCTTCATCTGGCCGTAGGAGAGGCGCAGGCTGCCCGTCGCGTCCGGATAGACGGAGAGACCATGCAGAGCGAAGACCGCTCGCGCGATCTTCTCACCGCCCTTGGCGAAAGGCGCCTCGACATTCGTCTCATAGTCGTCGCGAATGCGACGCGCGAAAGGATCTACGACGTCTCTCATGACCGCGATCATCGGATCTTTGGACGCCTTTATCGCCTCTCGACCGCCGTCGAAGAGCCGCTGACGCTCCTCCAGTTTCGCCAAGGTCGAAGTTTCGACGAGCGCGCGCGCGAGCTCTTCCGGCGACTTGCCTCCGAACAGCCGGCGCACGAAGCCGTCGTCCGCGCCAAGCTCCTCCCTCACCTTGCCGAGCCCGAAAGTCAGCTCTTCGACTTCGAGCTCCCGGTGGATGGGCGCGGCGCTGAACAACGCCTGCTTCAGCGCCGGCAGATTTGCGTCTGTGTATTCCCTCAACCGCTGTCCGTCGGGCTTCTTGAGCTCCTCGCTGGCGCGCACGAGCATTTTAGCGAACGAAGCCAATTGCGACTGGAACCCCGGCGGCGGACGCAGCGCCGCGCCCTCGACGATCACATAAGGGAGGAACAGACTGCGGTAGCGCTCCACGGCCTTGGCCACGATGGGCCAGGCGTCGGCGAACTCCTTCGTCGCCGGGTTCTTTTCGACTTCCCGGCGCAAGGCGCGCTCCTCATGCTCCTTTTGATCCGTGACGCTTTGCGAGAGGATCGTCGCGAATTGCCCCTTGATGAGCTTCAGGGCGTTTTCGGCATAGAAGAGATCGGGGCCCGCGAAGAGACTTTCGTCTTTTCCTTTTCTGCGAAATTCGGTCAACAGGCCGCGTTCCTCGGCGTAATAGCCGAGGTAGAAGGGCAGCCGCGCATCCCGCTCGAACTGCAGCTGATCGACGGTCATGGACCGGCTCGTGCGGCCGGGATGACCCGAGATGAAGGTCGGCTCCCCATCGACGCCGCCGGTATTCGACCAGCGAAAAAAGTTGGCGCGGCTGTCGATCGGGCGACCGTCCTCGTAGATGCGATAGAGCGCGACGTCGAAGCCGAAGCGCGGGAAGGAGAAATTGTCCGGGTCGCCGCCAAACTGCCCCGCGGCGTATTCCGGCGCGAAGACGAGCCGCACGTCCTGATAGCGACGATACTGGTAGAGATCGTATTTGCCGCCCCGGTAGAGCTCGACGACATCGCAGCGCACAGTCTCACTCGTGGCGCAGGCCCGCTCGAGCCTGGTCATCTCCGCCTTCAGGGCGGTCTTGAGGGCTTCTCCGCTCAGATCCTTCGTCGCCGTGCGGATCTCTTCGGTCACGTCGGTGATCGACGTGAGCTGATTCATCTCGATCCTGGGGCATCGCAATTCTTCGTCCGGCTTCATGGCGACGAAGGGAGAGGCGAGATAGTCCTTGCCGCCCGTCGAGAGCTCTTCGAGACAATCGACGACGCAATGGTGGTTCGTCAGCACAAGGCCCTGATCCGAAACGAAGCTCGCCGAGCACCGTCCGGGCGTTCGCAGCGAGGAGAGCCGCACGTGATCGAGCCATTCGGGCGTCGGCAGGAAGCCATAGGCCTTTTGGACCTTCTCGGCGGGAAAATTGTTGAAGGTCCAAAACCCTTCGTCGGCTCCGGAAGGCGTCGCCAAGCAGAGCGAGATGGCGGTCAACAGCAAAAAGCGGACGTCCATTCTTGTCTCCCATCTCGTCGAACCAGGACTCTGCGCATAAACATGAGTCTTGGCGCAAAAATGCTCCTATCCGCTGCGCCCGGCAAGCCCGTCTTCGCCGCACGAGGCGTCCCTGATCCGTGTATTTTTCAACTGATTGGCTCTAACGAACGCCGTCGGCCACAAGGTCTCGATCATGGCCTGCTGCTCGCGTGCAGCCAGCGTCCGCCTGATCTCCGCCTCTTCCCGGCGGCGACGTCCGATGGCGTGGCCAAGGCGTGGCCAAGGCGTTGTGCGTTTCCTGCGGTTTCGCTACCCTGCGGCGCCGCAATAGCGCTGACGACGTTTCGGAAAGGCCGCCCATGACCGACGACGCCTCCCGCTCGATCACTTCTCATGACCCGACCGGCGTGCTGCAGCCTGCCGAGCCCGCGAATGACAGTCCTCAGGCGATCACGCAGCGGCGGCTCAACGCCACTTTCGTCGAAGTTGCGCTGCACCTGGCGCTCGTCGGGTTCCTGCTCTACTGGACCTTCGTCCTCGTCAAGCCGTTCGTCGCCATCGGCGTCTGGAGCATCGTGCTGACCGCCGCGCTCTATCCCGCCTTTACCTGGCTGAAAGGGGCGCTCGGCGGGCGAGGGCGCATCGCCGCCGCGACCATCACCGTCCTCGGGCTGCTGATTGTGCTTGGCCCGGTCACCTGGCTCGGCATCGGCCTGTTCGAGGGATCGCGGACGCTCATCGTCCGCATCGAGCACAAGGATCTAATCATCCCGCCGCCGCCGCCTGCCGTCAAGGAGTGGCCGGTCGTCGGCGAGACGGTCTTCGACTTCTGGACCCAGGCGTCCACCAATCTGCAGAGCGCGCTGGAGCCGTTGCTGCCGCAGCTGACGCCCGCCGGCGAAGTGCTTCTCGACATGGCGAGCAGCGCCGGCGCGGGCACGCTAAAGTTCCTCCTCTCCGTGATCATCATGGGCTTTCTGTTCGCGGTTGGTCCGGGCACGCTCGGAGCGGCCAAATCCCTCGCGCGGCGCATCGATCCCGGGCGCGGCGAGCAATTCGTCGAGCTCGCGGGCGCGACGATTCGCGCGGTCTCGCGGGGCGTCATCGGCGTCTCGCTGCTGCAGGCCGTCATCGGCGGCGCCGCCATGGCGGTCGCCGGCGTGCCGTTCGCTAGCGTGCTGACGCTGGTCATCCTGGTGCTCGGCATCGTCCAGCTCGGACCGATCATCGTCGTCGCCCCGCTGACGGTTTGGGGCTGGATGACGCTTGCGCCGCTTTCGGCGATCGCCTTCACACTCGCCATGGCGGCGGTCTACGCCGTCGAGGCCGTGCTCAAGCCCTTCGCGCTCGCGCATGGGCTGACGACGCCGGCGATCGTGATCTTCGTCGGGGTGATCGGCGGCATTCTGGCGCATGGATTCGCGGGGCTCTTCGTCGGCCCCATCGTGCTCGCGGTCGCCTGGGAGGTCGCCAACGCCTGGATCCATGAACGCGAAGCGCCTCCCGTCCGCGCCGCGACGGAGCACCGTTGACGCCTTGCTTTCGTCAAGCGCGGAGGCTAGGCGTGGTTGCGACGGCCGGGGCGGCGCATTCCGTCTCGCCGCTTTTTGCTCTGAATGGAGATCGACATGCCGGCGGCTCGCCAGCACGCTTTTCCGAATCATAACGAGTCGACGCGCCTGGCGCGCGTGCTGATGCTCGCGCTCGCCGCCGCGCCGCTCGCCGGGTGCAACTCCAACGGCTTTCTCGGCTATGACGGCGTCGTCAGTCGCGGAGCGATTGTCGAACCCCGCACGCTCGCTCAGGTCAAGCCGGGCATGCCGGCGCAGCAGGCCCTGTCGATCCTCGGGACGCCATCCACGACGTCCACGGTCGGCGGCGACGCGTGGTATTACGTAAGTCAGCGCATGGAGCGACCGCTCGCGTTCATGCAGCCCAAGGTCACAGACCAGCGCGTGCTGGCGCTGTATTTCGACAAGGACAAAAAGATCCAGCGCATCGCCGATTACGGGATGGAGGATGGCAAGGTCATCAATTTCCAGTCGCGGACGACGCCAATCGCCGGGGGAGACGCCGGGCTCGTGCGCAGCATGCTCGCCGCCACCGCGAGCTATTGGCCGTTCTAAGGCGCAAAGTCCGGACGGCGCCGGTCGCCAGGGGCAAATTGACGCAGGCGCCGCCGCTCCCGAGCGCGCGGTCAGAATGGCGTGCGATTGCTAAGTTATAGATTTTTTCGTCCCTTCAGACGGCTCGGGAGTGGCTCGGGCCACGCCCGCTGAGGCGCCCATTTTCGCGAAATGACAAAAACTTAATGCGCATGAAAGGACCCGCAAAGCTTGCCGCCTTCTTTAACGCGCCAAATGCGCTACTATATCTTCACGCGCGGCCGGCTTCGTGCGGCCGCTTGCGCGCCGCTCGGTCGGGGGCGCGAAGGAGGTTTAAATGGCGAACGCCTTGCCCGTCGTGGCGAGCGATAGCGCGCTGGCGCAATATCTTGCCGAGATTCGCAAGTTTCCGATGCTTCAGCCGCAGGAGGAATACATGCTTGCCAAGCGATGGCGCGAGCATGAAGATCCGCAGGCTGCGCAAAAGCTGATCACTTCACACCTGCGTCTCGTCGCGCGCGTTGCGATGGGTTACCGCGGCTATGGCCTGCCCATCGGCGAGATCGTCTCCGAGGGCAATATCGGCCTCATGCAGGCGGTCAAACGGTTTGAGCCGGATCGAGGCTTCCGGCTTGCGACCTATGCGCTGTGGTGGATCCGCGCCTCGATCCAGGAATATATCCTGCGCTCCTGGTCGCTCGTCAAAATGGGCACGACGGCAAGCCAGAAAAAGCTGTTCTTCAATCTGCGCAAGGCCAAGAGCCGGATCGGCGCCTATGAGGACGGGGATTTGCGGCCCGAGAATGTGGCGGCGATCGCCACGCGTCTTGGCGTGTCCCAGCAGGATGTTATCGAGATGAACCGCCGCATGGTCGGCGACGCCTCGCTCAACGCGCCGCTGCGCGAAGAAGGCGAAGGCGAGTGGCAGGACTGGCTCGTAGACGATTCGGCGAGCCAGGAGGCGACCGTCGCCGAGCGCGAGCAGTCGGACAATCGCCTCCTCGCATTGCGCGGGGCGCTCGATGTGCTCAATCCCCGCGAGCGCCGCATCTTCGAGGCGCGCCGCCTCGCCGAGGATCCGATCACGCTCGAGGAGCTCTCCGACGAGTTCGGCGTGTCGCGCGAGCGGGTGCGCCAGATCGAGGTGCGGGCGTTCGAAAAGGTTCAGGCCGCGGTCCGCTCCCGGTTGGCGCGCATCGAGGCGCCCTCGGCGTTGCTCGAGGCCCACTAGTCGGAAAACGCAGGCCCTTGAGGCTCAGCGCTCGACGCGCTGGGCCGCTTTCGCGAGCTCGGGGTCGACGAGCCCGCGCTTGATCAGGAATCTGAGCGCGCGGCTCCAGGACTCGTCCGTCTCGTTGCGCAAATCGGTCTGCGAGACGTTGAGCGCTTCTCCCGTGCGGGCGTCGCGGACCAGAAATTCGAGATTCTGCTCCATCACGCTGATCTTGCGGAAAAAGCCTAAGAAGGACATGTCCGCGCCCAGCGCGAGCGCCGCCTTCGCTTCGCAGCCGTTGCACTTGCGCAGCCAATGGGCCCGAACTTCGGGATCATTGGCGCCGCTCACGTCGACGATCTCGAAAAGGCCGGATTCGCCGAGCAGGCGGCGGGCCAGTTCGGTCATGCGCTTCAGCCGCGCCGTCTCCTCGGCGCTCTCTCCCGCGATCGGGCCGCCGGCCGAGAAGTCGTCGAGCTCAAGGTCGAAAACCGCGAGCTTGATCCGCCGCTCCCCGTTCTGCGCCGGCTCGGCGAGCGACGGCGCAGCGCTGGCGAGAAGGGCCAACAGAAACCCCGCGAGTTGCGAGAGCGCGTTACGGCGTGGGTCGGACATTTGCGCCTCCAAGTTCTTTTGCGCCTCCAAGTCCTTCCCGCGAGGATGGATCGGGAGGGCGCCTGACGTCCCGGGGCGCCTTCCCGAAGGGAAATGGGAGATCTTCCCGACTTTTCCGTCAGGGTCGCAAACGCCTTGACGTGACACGCCTGAGGCTCGGGCTAGCCCGTCTCGCGCAGACGGGCGACGCGCACGGACGCGGGAGGATGCGAGTAGTAGAACTGCGCGTAGATCCGGTCCGGCGTCAGCGTCGCGAGGTTGTCGCGCATGAGCCGCGTCAGGGCGGCGATCATCGGCTCCTGCCCGACGAGGCTGCGGGCGTAGGCGTCGGCTTCGAATTCCGCGCGCCGCGACCGCCAGGCGAAGAGCGGCGACAGGACGTGCAAGATTGGGTCCTTGGCGAGGAGGGCGATGACGAGGCCAAGGCCGGGATCAGCCGGCGCGACGAAGGCCGCCGCAAGGCCGCTCGGGCCGAGCGCCCAGCGCAGCGCGAAAAAGCCGGCGAGCGTCACGCCGGCCATGAGGACGAGCGAGTGGCGCAGATGTCCGTGTTTGTAATGGCCGATTTCGTGGGCCACGACCGATTCGATCTCCGCCGCCGAGTGGCGCCGGATCAGCGTGTCGAAGAGCACAATGCGCCTGGAGCTGCCCAGGCCCGCGAAATAGGCGTTTCCCCGCGACGACCGCGTCGAGGCGTCCATGACATAGAGCCCGCCCGCCTCGAACCCGCACCTCTCCAGCAGCCGCTCGAGCCGGTTGCGCAGCTCGCCCTCGGGCAGGGGAGTGAACTTGTTGAACAGAGGCGCGATCAGCGTCGGGTAGAGGGCCACCAGGCCGAAGACGACCAGCATGAAGCCCAAGAAAGCATAGATGTGCCAGTAGTCGGGCGACATGCGCACCGCTGCGAACAACGCGTAAAGAAGCGGCGCCACGATTGCGAGTTGCAACGCCAGCGAACGAGCGGCGTCGGCGAGGAAGCCCGGGACGCTTTGACGATTGAGCCCGAATTTGGCGTCGAGCCAGAAGGTCTCGGCGGCGCTGAATGGCGACGCGAGCGCTTCGCCAAGCGCCGCGAAGCACAGGACGATGACAAGGCTGCGCGTGAGGCCGGGGTCTGTGAGACGCGCGACAGCTGCGTAGAGAGGGCCGAGGCCGAAGGATAGCCACGCGAGAGACAAGGCGGCGTGGTAGATCGTCTCGCCGATCGCCAGGCGGGCCCCTGCCGCCGTGTAGTCCGCAGCGCGACGATGCTCGACGATCGAGATCGTCTGCGCAAAGTCTTCTGGAGGCGCAAGGCGGTTGCGCTCCACGACGATGATCTGGCGCAGACGCAGATAGACGCCGAGCGCCGCCGACGCCGCGATTGCGAGGCAGACCGATAGAGCGGTGGGCGACATGGACTTTCCTTTGAGCGCAGCCCCGCCGACGCGGCGGCCACGAACCATACCTATGCGCTGAAACTGTTGCGAAAAGCGGGCTCTCGGCTCGGTGGAGCGCGAAATCTGGAACGCGGTTTGAACGCGGCGCATCGAAACGGATCGGCAGAAGCTTTTGAGATGAGTGGGGATTTGGGGTGGTCGCGAGGGCGACCGGGGCAAATTTCCAGCCGGCTGAGCGAGTCAAAATCTGAAAAATTTGTGTGAAGCTATGAGTAGCTCGGCCCCTGCCTGTTTCGTTGGAACGCCTGTCACCGGTCGCACGTTTGTCATGACGAGTTCCATGAACTTGAGGGCGAAGCTTAGCCATGCCGAAATGTCGCATCAAATGACCGAGGCGGAATGGTTGTCGAAGTCCTTGTCCGGGCTATACTCTTTTGTCAGTCCCGGTCGCGCCCGACCAAAAAAGTGCACGATTTCCCATATTCGGGTCTCATCCGAGGAGGCTTCCCATGGGGATCAATCGGATTGCGTCGTTCGCATGGGGTCTCGTCATCATCCTTTCAACGGTGACGCTCGCGCCGGCCCAGCAGGTTGCCGCCGTTCCGGGTTCGCCGAACGCGACGACGACCATTGACGGCCGCCGCTTGCCGCCGCCGCCGCCGGCGTTCGGAGGCATAATCCGGGAGAGCGCGAAGCAGTCCAAGCCCTGGTGGCCGCCGCGCGTCGCGCCGCCAAAGGACGCCCCCAATGTGCTGCTCATCATGCTCGACGACGCGGGCTACGGCGCCGAGGGCACTTTCGGTGGCGTCATACCCACGCCGAGCCTCGACCGCATCGCCAAATCGGGGCTGAGATACACGACCTTCCACTCTGCGGCGCTCTGTTCGCCGACGCGCGCCGCCCTCATAACCGGACGCAATCATCACTCGGTGCATTTCGGCGTCGTCGCGGAAGCTGCGACCGGCTTCCCGGGATATGACGCGATCATCGACAAGGACACCGCGACGGTCGGCGAGATTTTGCGTGAGCATGGCTACGCCACCGCGTGGTTCGGCAAGGATCATAACGTCGCCGGCTGGATGCAGACGCAAGCCGGACCGTTCGATCAATGGCCGACGGGCATGGGTTTCGATTATTTTTACGGCTTCGTCGGCGGCGACAGCAGCCAGTGGCAGCCCGATCTCTTCCGCAACACGACGCCGATCGCTCCCTATGAAGGAAATCCCGGCTGGAATCTCATCACCGCCATGGCGGACGACGCCATCGCCTGGGTGAATCGCATCAATGCGGTCGCTCCCGAGAAACCCTTCTTCCTCTATTACGTGCCCGGCGCCACGCACGCGCCGCACCATCCGACGAAGGAATGGATCGAGAAGTTCAAGGGCAAGTTCGATATGGGTTGGAACGAGCTGCGCGAGCAGATCTTCGCCAACCAGAAGCGCCTCGGCGTGATCCCAGAAAACGCCAGGCTGACTCCGTGGCCGGACAGCGTGCCGAAATGGGACACGCTGTCGCCCGACGCCAAGAAGCTGTTCGCGCGGCAAGCCGAGGTCTACGCCGGCTATATGGCCTATGTCGATTACGAGATCGGCCGGGTGATCCAGGCCGTCGAGGACATGGGCAAGCTCGACAACACGCTGATCTTTTACATTGGCGGCGACAATGGCGCGAGCCCAGAAGGCACGACGCTCGGCACGCCGAACGAGTTCGCCTCGTTCAACAGCGTCGTGGTCCCGGTCGAGGAGCAGCTCAAATTTTACGACAGCTGGGGGTCCGATCAGACCTTCCCGCACTACGCCGTCGGTTGGGCCTGGGCATTCGACACGCCGTTCAAATGGACGAAGCAGGTCGCCTCGCATTTCGGCGGCACGCGCCAAGGCATGGCGATCTCCTGGCCGAAGCGCATCAAGGACGCTGGAGGCATCCGGCGTCAGTTCCACCACGTCATCGACATCGTTCCGACCATCCTCGACGCGGTTGGAATAGAGGCCCCCGAGACGGTGGATGGCGTTGCGCAAAAGCCCATGGACGGCGTGAGCATGGTCTACACTTTCGACAAGGCGAACGCCGACGCGCCGTCGACGCGCAAGACGCAGTATTTCGAGATGCTGGGCTTGCGCGGCATCTATCACGACGGGTGGATGGCGTCGACGACGCCTCCTTTCGTTCCATGGGCGGCGTTCCAGGATTTGCCTCAGAACGCCCCGAAGGATATCGTGAACGGCTACAATTGGGAGCTGTACAAGCTCGACGACGATCCGACGCAGTATGACGACATAGCGGCAAAGAACCCGGAAAAGCTCGCCGAAATGAAGCAAGTCTTCATGGCGGAGGCGGCAAAATACAGCGTGCTGCCGCTCGACAACCGGACGCTGTCGCGCTTTCTGGAGCCGCGCCCGACCGCGACGGGCGGACGCACGGTCTTCACTTATTCCGGCGAGTTCGCCAACGTGCCGAAGGCCGGCGCGCCGTTCGTGATCGACCGGTCCTTTACGATCACGGCCGATGTGGACGTTCCGACGAACGATACCGAAGGCATGCTGGTCACGGACGGCGGGCGGTTCGGCGGCTACGGCTTCTATCTGCTGAAGGGCCGGCCGGTCTTCGTTTACAACTACGTCGATCTGGAGCGCTTCCGCTGGGAAGGCGCCGACGCCCTGACGCCCGGCAGGCATACGCTCGTGTTCGACTTCGCGTATGACGGCATCGGCTTTGGGCTCGGCGGCGTCGGGACCTTGAAGGTCGACGGCAAGGTCGTGGCGACGAAATCCATTCCGAAGACGCTCCCCTACCTCTTCCCGGAGGATGAAACCTTCGACGTCGGAATCGATACGCGCACGCCGATAGACGACAACGACTATCAAGTGCCGTTCCGGTTCCAGGGCAAGCTTATAAAATTGACGGTGGAGCTGCTTCCGATGAGAGGGACGCTGGCGCAGATCGTCTTTTTCAAATGGAAGACGCGCGACTAGCTTTTTTTGCCGAGGGTGCGGGTCATGAACAAAAGAAACAACCTCTTGATCGGCGCAATCGTCGTCGCTGCAGGCCTGCTCGCGGCCTTCTATCTTCCGATCACGGTTGGCCAGAAAGAGGGGCCGGCAAAACCGGGCTCGCCCGCTTATACGGAGGCGCTGCAGTCCAAAGACATTCCGCGCGCCCCGCCGAAATTCGGCGGCGTCATCAAGGACACCGCGCTCCAGTCGACGACCTGGTGGCCGCCGACAATCGTTCCGCCGAAAAGCGCGCCAAATGTGCTGTTGATCATGACCGACGACGTGGGCTTCGGCGCGCCCTCCACCTTCGGCGGCGTGATCCCGACGCCGACGCTCGACCGAATTGCAAAGATGGGGTTGCGTTACACGCAGTTCCATTCCACGGCGCTGTGCTCGCCGACGCGGGCCGCGCTGCTCACCGGCCGCAACCATCATTCGGCGGGCTCAGGGGTCATCACCGAGCTGGCGACGGGATTTCCAGGATACGACTCGATCATCACCAAGGAGACGGCGACCATCGGGCGCATCCTCAAGGACAACGGCTATGCGACGGCCTGGTTCGGCAAGGCCCACAACACGCCGGTCGTCGAGACGAGCGCGGCGGGACCGTTCGATCATTGGCCGCGCGGCTTAGGCTTCGACTATTTCTACGGCTTCATCGGCGGCGACACGAGCCAGTGGCAGCCAAACCTGTTTCGCGACACGACCCCGATTCACCCTTACGTCGGCAATTCGCAGTTCAACCTCACGACCGCCATGGCCGACGAGGCGATCGCGCGGATCAAGATGCTGAATGAGCTCGAACCGGACAAGCCCTTCTTCATCCACTATGCCCCGGGCGGGACGCATGCGCCGCACCACCCGACGCGCGAATGGATCGAGAAGATCAGCGGCCTGCACCTGTTCGACAAGGGATGGAACGCTTTGCGCGACCAGATATTCGAGAACCAGAAGAGGCTCGGCGTCATTCCGGCGGACGCGAAGCTCACGCCCTGGCCCGACGATCTCTTGAAGAAATGGGAATCGCTGTCCGCCGACGAGAAGAAGCTGTTCATCCGGCAGGCCGATGTCTACGCCGCCTATCTCGCCTACACGGATCACGAGATCGGGCGCGTGATTCAGGCGATCGAAGACGCAGGCAAGCTCGACGATACCCTGATCATCTACATCAGCGGCGACAATGGCTCGAGCGCCGAAGGAAGCCCGAACGGAACGCCGAACGAGATCGCCCAGTTCAACGGGGTCGAAGTTTCAGTCGCCGATCAGCTGAAGCAGTTCTACGAGATCTGGGGATCGGACCGCACCTATCCGCATATGGCGGTCGGCTGGACCTGGGCGTTCGACACGCCATTCAAATGGACCAAGCAGATCGCGTCGCATTTCGGCGGAACGCGGCAGGGGGTCGCCATCGCCTGGCCGGCTCGCATCAAGGACGCCAGCGGCGTGCGCAACCAGTTCCATCATGTCATCGATATCGTCCCGACGATTCTCGAGGCGACGGGCGTCGCTGCGCCGACAAGGGTCGACGGCGTTGAGCAGAAGCCGATCGAAGGCGTGAGCATGGCTTACACGTTCGACAAGGCGAACGCCGAGGCGCCTTCGCCGCACCACATCCAATATTTCGAAATGCTCGGCAATCGAGGAATTTATAGCGACGGCTGGTACGCCAACACGCGCCCCGTTAATCCGCCGTGGAAGCTCGCGGGCGTCGTCAACGCCGAGGTGCTGACAGGCTACAAATGGGAGCTTTACGATTTGACGAAGGACTGGACGCAGGCGGACGATCTCGCCGCGGCCGATCCCGCCAAGCTCAAAGAAATGCAAGATCTGTTCATGGCGGAAGCCGGCAAGTATCAGGTCTTCCCGCTCGATAATTCATTGGGCGCGCGAATCGTCGCGCCGCGGCCGAGCCTGACGGCCGGACGGTCGCAATTCACTTATTCCGGCGAGGTGACGGGGATACCGCTCGGCGACGCCCCGAGCCTCATCGCGTCATCCTACACGATGACAGCGGACGTCGAAGTCCCGCCAGGCGGCGCGGAAGGCGTGCTCGCGACTCAAGGAGGCCGCTTCGGCGGATGGGGCTTCTACCTGCTGAAAGGCAAGCCGGTCTTTTTGTGGAATTTCCTCGGCTTGAAAAGAGTTCGCTGGGAGGGCGCCGTGGCGCTTCCGCCCGGCAAACATACGCTGGCGTTTGATTTCAAATACGGGGGGCTTGGACTCGCCACCCTCGCGTTCGACAGCATGAGCGGTCTTGGAGCGGGCGGAACCGGCGCGCTGAAAGTGGACGGAAAGACCGTCGCGACACAGAAGATGGAGCGCACGATTCCGCTCATCCTGCAATGGGACGAGACCTTCGACGTGGGCGCCGATACGGGCACGCCGGTTGACGACCGCGACTACCAACCGCCTTTCAACTTCACGGGCAAGCTCGACAGGCTGACGATCGTGACCGAGCGGCCGAAGCTGACGCCGGCCGACGAGAAGCGGTTGCGGGAGGCGCAAAGGAACAACAAGTCGAGCGAGTAGGTCGATCTTCAAAAAGTTGTCGAAGGAAGGCTGCGCGCCCAAACATCGGGGGAGTCGGAAATGCCCTTCGGGAAAGAGGACCCTTTCGTCGCCGCGAGATCAACAAGGCGCTCGAACTCTCGCAGGTCGGCGACCGCTTCGTGTCCCATTGAGCAGGACAGAGTTCGATGCAGGCGGTCATGAAACCGATCCTTCTCGCCAACGCCGTCGAGGCGGCCGCCACCAGCCTGCTGCTCATTCTCAGCCCGTCGTTGTTCGCAGGGCTGGTCCTGGGCGCCCAGCTGCCCGAGGCAGGGGAGACGCTCGGCCGACTCGGGGGAATGGGACTGCTGTCCTTCGCTTTGACATGTTGGCCGACCGCAGCGCCTGCTGAGCCGACGCCGATCATTCGCGCCTTTGTTTTTTATCACCTTATGGCGTCGGTCTTCCTCGCATATCTAGGAATCGGCGGCCGGTTCGTCGGCGTTCTGCTGTGGCCGGCATTTATGATCCACGCGACATTCGAGGTTCTCCTTCTCCGTCACTGGCTCGTGGCCAAAAGCGAGTAGGATGGGGACGCCGCGGATCTTGAATTCGGCATGAGAAAGTCCTGGCTCATTGCCGATCTGCGCTGAAGGCGCGGTCAAACTGGTCTCAGGACGCAATCGAATGGCGCAATAAGGAGGGTTGAACATGAAGCGCGGAAAATTCCTCGGGCTCTTGATCGGGGCCTCGCTGCTGATCGGTTATGAGCCCGCCGCGGAGGCCATGCCGGCCGCAACGCCGGGAAGCGCAATAGAAGTCTCGAACTCCGACGGCCTCGTTGTCAAGGCTTGGACGCGCGCCGGCGCCTATCACCGCTCGGCCCGCCGCACGTCGCGGCGTGTTGGCCGCCGCCACGGCTACTGATAGGCGACTGATACTCACAGCGCGCTCCGCTTTCCGGCGGAGCGCGTCCCCCAATTTGTCCGGCTGCAGCTTGCTTGATTGCGGTGCGCGGCGGCGCGGTATTTGTTGGTGGTCCCACTCGCGCCGACGATAGAACAAACCATTGAAGACGACCCGTTAACTGCTATATTATCAATGCAGTCTGGGGGGAGAAGCGTTCCAAGCCTGCGCTGACGCCCAAGCAACGCGACGAGGAACGGTCTCATCGGAGAAGCCGTCGTGTCGCTCCAGACCGATGTCCTGAACGCCTACCACCGTGCGGTCTCTCGCCATGCAAAGCGAACGGGCGAGCAATTCCCGTTCGCACATGTTTCCTGCGTGCATGAAGCAGAGCACACGATATCTAATCCGAGCATCGAGAACCCGGTCGTCGTCGCGCGCTGGGCTCAAGATCGCACGGGACGCGTGCGAATAAGGCTTATCGGCGCGACGCGATAAGGCAAAAGACGCCCCACGTTTCCACCCGGGTTGGCGGCGCTTTCGTGATGACAACCAAAGCCGTCGGCCTCCGCCTGCCTTGCGCGAGCGGCGATCGCGCGAGCCTCCGGGTGGTCAGGCCGGGTTATTGACGGAAAGGAGTTCTCAGGTCGCCCGCCCCCATCAACCGCTCCTCATAATCAATCGACCACTCGATCACCCGCGTCCACAGCTCGCTCGAAAGCTCAAGCGACAGGCCCTCACGCTTCGCCGCCTCTCCGACGCGCGCCAGGACCTCCTCGATACGTTCCGGCACGCGGGCAGGGATGTCGAGCAGCGGCTTCACTTGCGCCGCGCGTTCGATCTGGCGCTGACGTCTAGCGAACAGCGCGACCAGCTCCTCGTCGAGCGCGTCGATGACGCGACGGATGTCCGCCATCTCGTCCTGCGGCGACGGTGCGCCCGCTGGCGGCTGTTTCATCAGGCGCTCCACCAGGCCTCGGGCGCGGGGAGCTTCGGCGCCGCGGTCTCGATCGCGGCGGCGAGCGCGAACAGCGTCTCCTCGTCGAAAGGGCGGCCGATGAGCTGTAGAGCGAGCGGCAGCCCGTTTGACGCAAGACCCGCCGGAAGGGCGAGACCGGGCAAGCCCGCCATGTTCACCGTCACGGTGAACACGTCGTTGAGATACATCTCCACCGGGTCGGCGGAGCCCTTTTCGCCGAGCGCGAAAGCGGGTGAAGGAGTCGCGGGGGTCAGCACGGCTTCGACGCCGGCGGCGAAAGCCAGATCGAAGTCGCGCTTGATGAGGCTGCGGATTTTTTGCGCGCGCACGTAATAGGCGTCATAGTAGCCGGCCGAGAGCACATAGGTCCCGATCATGACGCGACGGCGCACCTCCGCGCCAAAGCCCCGCGCGCGCGTGTTCTCATACATTTCGGTGATGTCGCGGCCCTTCTCGCGCAGCCCGTATCGGACGCCGTCATAACGCGCGAGATTGCTCGAGGCCTCGGCCGGCGCGATGATGTAATAGGCCGGCAGCGCGTGACGCGTATGCGGCAGCGAGATCTCGACAATCTCGGCGCCCGCGTCCTTGAGCCAGGCGACCCCCTGGTCCCAGAGCGCCGCAATCTCCCCCGAAAGCCCGTCGAGCCGATATTCCCTCGGCACGCCGATGCGCTTGCCTTTGACCGAGGCGCCGATCGCGGCCTCGTAATCCGGGACGGGCGCGTCGACGCTCGTCGCGTCCTTAGGATCGTGGCCGGCCATGGAGCGTAGCAGGATCGCGGCGTCGCGCACGGTGCGCGCAATCGGCCCGGCCTGATCGAGCGAGGAGGCGAAGGCGACGATCCCCCAGCGCGAGCAGCGGCCATAGGTCGGCTTTATGCCGACAGTGCCGGTGAAGGCCGCAGGCTGGCGTATAGAGCCGCCGGTGTCGGTCGCGGTCGCGCCGAGACAGAGCCTCGCCGCGACCGCCGCCGAAGAGCCGCCGGACGAACCACCCGGAACGATGCCTGCGTCATCGCCGTTCCGCCGCCAGGGCGAGATTACCGGGCCGAAGGCGCTCGTCTCGTTCGACGAGCCCATGGCGAATTCGTCGAGATTGAGCTTCCCGAGCATGACCGCGCCGTCGCTCAGCAGATGGGCGCTGACGGTCGACTCATAGGTCGGGATGAAGCCGTCGAGGATGCGGCTCGCCGCGGTCGTGCGCACCCCCTTGGAGCAGTAAAGATCCTTGATCCCGAGCGGCAGTCCTTCGAGCGGGCGCGCCTCGCCGCGCGCGAGGCGCGCGTCGCTCCCGGCGGCGGCGGAAAGCGCGAGATCGGGCGTCTCGGTGATGAAGCAGTTGAGCCGCTTCGCGCCTGCGATGGCGTCGAGATGCGCCTGCGTCAGCTCCTTGGCGGAAAGCGTCCGGGCCTTGAGCGCGTCGCGCGCTTGGGCGAGCGAGAGATGGGTCGGATCGGCCATTATTCGATCACCTTGGGCACGATGAAGAAGTGATCCTCCCGCTCCGGCGCGTTGGCGAGAATGTCCGCGGCCTTGCCGCCGTCGGTCACGACATCGGCGCGCAGCTTCATCGTCATCGGTAGAACCGACGTCATCGGCTCGACGCCCGAGACGTCCACGGCGTTGAGTTCCTCGACGAAGGCGAGGATGGCGTTGAGCTCAGCCCCAAGCTGTTCCACCTCGGCGTCCTCGACCTTGATGCGGGCGAGATGCGCGATGCGGCGAACGAGGGCGGTGTCGACCGACATGTGTGGCTCCGGGATTGCGGCCAAGCACTGAATTTTGTGGGAACCGCGGCGGCCCTCATCCGACCCGCCTGCGGCGGGCCGCCTTCTCCCCCAAGGGGGAAGGGAGGCCGCCGATTCATTCCGCTCTCATTCCACCATCTGTGGATTTGCACAGCAGAAAAACTACAGGCGCCACCTTCTCCCACGGAGCGAAGCGGGGTCGGATGAGGGCGGCGCGACTTGGCGCTGCGCCCGGCCTATACCACCCGGAGCTTCCGCGGCGCAATGCGCGAGAGCGCAAAGACCAAGTCCGGCGGCTTGCATATAAGGAGTGCAATCATACCCTGCTGATCGGGCCAGGATACCGCGCGACCAACGCATCGGCGGTCAGCAGGCGAACGCCCTCGACGATCGCTTGAGCGATCAGAATTCGATCGAAGGGATCTTGATGAATCGGCGGGAGAGCCGTGACGGCGACCGCATGCGGACCGGCGATCGCCAGCTCGACATATCCGTTTTCGAGGAGGCCGCGGCGCAGCAGACGGGGATCGACACGGAAATCGGGTCGGCCAAGCGTGCTTTTGATCGCGACCTCCCAAAGGCTCGCTGGGCTGAACAGCAGCTCGTTTTGCAGATTGTCGATCGCCGCGCAGGCTTGCGGGGACAAAAGCTCGGGCCGGCCGGCCGCCCACAGCAGCAGCTGCGTATCAAGCAAGAGCTTCATGCCTGCTCTGCAAACAGCTGTTCGATCTCCTTGCGCCCCATCTCGTCGAAATCAGCAGGAACGTCGATCTCGCCGCTCAAAAAGCCGATCCGGCGCATCTCTGGGCCTGCCGGCGCTTCTACGGCCGTGACCTTGACGAGGGGCTTCCCGGCTTTTGCGATGATGAAAGGTTCGCCCTTAGCCGCCTCCTCCACGAGCCGCGACAGATGCGTCTTGGCCTCGTGGATGTTTACCGTGCGCATTTCGCCGCCTCGCTACGCTAAACTTAGTTCTGTTAGCTTAGTTCGATGCGCGCCTCAAATCAACAGCGTTGGCGGCACGCGTGCAGTGCTAGGCCGCGACGATGAGCACATGCACCAGCGGCTTCTTGCCCCAGGCGCTGAACACCGCGCTGCGCACCGCGCGCTCGATGATCGTCGCCAGCCCGTCAAAGTCTCGCCGGCGCGCGCCGGGAAGTGCGTCGAAAGTGGAAAACACCGCCTCGTCGACGAGTTCGCCCATGTCGGCGCCATTCTTGCCGCGCTTCGGCAGCCCCGAGAAGACCACGTCCGGGTCGCCGACCATCTTGCCGCGCCGGTCGACCGCGAGGCCGATCGAGACGACGCCGGCAAAGGCCAACTTCGCGCGTTCACGAACGGCGGTTTCGCCGTCGCCGATCACGACGTCTCCGTCCTTGTAACGGCGTCCGACCGGGATCTTGCCGACGATTGCAGGCGC
>Ga0187784_10001611_pt1 | contig 17922 bp, 13 predicted proteins | sample 1015_SJ02_MP15_2_FD_132964 | JGI IMG/M metagenome (GOLD analysis project Ga0187784, IMG submission 132964) | Tropical peat soil microbial communities from peatlands in Department of Meta, Colombia - 1015_SJ02_MP15_20_MG | ecosystem: Environmental > Terrestrial > Soil > Wetlands > Peat | place...
GTAGCGCATCAGGATGGTGCCAAGAGTATCGGTCGTGGCGATCCGGACGATGCCGGACGGCTTTAGGTCCTGGCCGGAAAGCCTGCGCTCGAGCGTCAGCACCTCGTCTTCAAGACGGGCTGCCGCCGCGGCCGCTGTTTCGCCAGCCGGTGTCGGCACATAGCCGTCGCGAAAGCGCTCGAACAATCGGGCCCCCATCTGTTCCTCGATCGCGCCGAGGCGGCGAAACACCGTCGAGTGGGTCACGCCCAGCCGACGTGCGGCCCCGGAGAGGGTGCCTTCGCGAAAGACCGCGAGAACAATGCGAAGATCGTCCCATTCCATGGTCTGTCCATTTTTGCAAACATGGCTTGCCAAAATTTAGAATAGCTGTTCGCCAGGGGACATTCTAGATCATGCGCCTCGGAACATTGCCGACCATTCCGGAGGATTCGATGGTTCAGATCAGAGAGAGCTGCCAAGCCGCCGGCTCGCGTGCCCCTCGATTCTCTCCGGTTGCCTGGTTCGCAATGGCAGTCGCTGCGGCCCTGTTGGTCGCGCTCGCGCTGGCAGCCGCCAAGTCCGGTGGCTTGGACCGTCTGCTGCCAAAGGACCAGCCATTCGTGCCCTATTTCACGACCTGAGACGCGGGCGTTGCAGGAGCTGCGACGGATTTTTTCAGCGGGGAATGAGCGCTGTCGACGCCGCCGCTGCCCGCGAGCGACAAGCGGCTGTCTGAGATCATTCAAGGCAGCGATGACGGAAGGAACCGTGCCAGTGAAATACCTGATCGACGGCAAATGGACCGATGGTCAGCCTTCGCAATCCGTCTCCCCCGAGCAGGGGGTGGTTCGCCCCGGAAGCTTTCGCCGCCGAGTCGCGCGCGATGGCTCGTCGGGATTTCCCATCGAACCGAACCGCTACCACCTGTACGTATCCCACGCGTGCCCATTTTCTCAGCGTGCAACCATTGTATGGACCCTCACCGGGCTCGCCGAAGCCATCGACCTTTCGATCCTCGACCCTAGATGGGTTCGGTCCGATGGATGGGTTTTCGGTGAGTCCGCCATGTCGACGAAGGACAACGGGGGCAGCGGCTTCGCGTCTTTGCGGGAAGCCTATCTGGCATCCGATCCCAAATTCACCGGCAGGGTGAGCGTGCCGGTTCTCTGGGACAAAGCGACGCGCACGATCGTCAACAATGAATCCCTCGACATCATTCGGATGTTCACCGACGAATTCGCGCCTCTCGGCGCGGTCAAGTGCGACCTCTATCCTGGTCCGCTTCGCGCTGCAATCGACGCACTCAATGACAGGACGAACCGGTTTCTCGCGGGCGGAGTGTACGATGTCGCCGGTGCTGAAAATCAGGCCGCATACGATTTGGCGACCGGCCGACTGTTCGGTTTTCTGGACGAGCTCGAACAAACGCTTGTCGAGGGCGGTCCTTTCCTGCTTGGCAGCACGATCACAATCGCAGATGTCCTGGTATTCACGGCGTTGGTGAGATTCGATCCGGTGTACGTGCCGTTGTTTCGGATCGGAGGGAAACGGCTCTCGGATTTCCCCGCTCTGACCGCATTGGTCAGGCGTGTGTTTGAGATCCCGGGAATAGCCGCGACTGTCCGGTTCGATCACATCCTCGCTCACTATTTCGATAGCGACTGGTCGATCCCACCTCGCCGGGGCATCGTGCCCAATCTGACCCAGATGACATGGTACCAGGCGCCGCTAGGAACCCGATAATGCGCCTGTTCCATTCCACCGATCTACCACCGAAATAGCTGAATTTTTCGCGGTGGTTGGGAATTGCCAATGACGCGCGGATGCGTTCGCGCGCACGCTGCCTGCCAATGATCCGGGCGAATCGCCTGCCCTTCGCGCGGAGTCCCGCTTCGAGGAGCCCTTGGGCACATTGGAGGATAGCATGTTCAGGAGCCACGAGATTAGGTTGGAGCACACGGCAGCCGGGCTGAATTCATGCAATGTCCCGGTTATCGGCACGCCGGGCGGGTTTCAGCACGAAGGCGCAATCACCGCCGCCGGTTGGGCGGGCGATCAGGACGCTGCACCCGCGCCTTCATCGATCGAATATGTTGCCAGCTTCTTCCTCGACATTCTCGTATCGGCGGCATCGCTGTTCAGAGAAACCTCCAGTTTCTGTGAATCGACGGGATTCCCTTTGAGGCGCGAATAATACGCGCGTGAGGAGGCTGGAAATGCGAACAATCGAGCAGGGCCTGGATGGCGCGCTTGTGGCGTGGCCCCGATTGAGCGCCGTCGTCCGCGATGCCGGCAAAGACGCACTGGCGGGGCTCGTCGTATCGGTTGTGCTGATCGCCAACATCGTCTCGTTCGGCGCGCTCATGTTTCCCGGCGAACTGAGCGCGGGGATCCCGGTTGCGATCTGGTCGATGCTGATTGGCGGCTGCGTCGCCGGCGCATGGATCGCATGGACGACCTCGCTCCCTCCGCTTGCGACCGGCATCGACTCGCCGACCGGCGCCGCCCTGGTCCTGCTGGGCGCCTTGACCGCCGCCGACGTTCGCGCCGCGGGCGGCAGCACGGAAGCGGCGATTCAAACCGTGATGGTTGTTTTCACGGCGGCGACGTTCCTGACCGGCGCCTTGCTCTACGCTCTCGGCGCCCTCAGATGGGGCTCGTACTTCCGCTTCGTCCCCTATCCGGTGGTGGGTGGGTTTCTGGCGGCGACCGGCTATTTCCTCATTGCCGGTGCTGTCCGGATGACAACCGGCCGGCCCCTCAGCCTTGGCGGTCTTGCCGATTGGACGGCGGCCGGCGCCGCCAGACTTGCCGCTGCCGTTGTCGTGCTCGCGATCTTGTTGAGCCTGCGTCGCTGGGTGAAGTGGGCCTTCGCTCTACCGGCAACGCTCGTTGCCATCTGGCTCGTGAGTGTTGCGGCTCTGCGCATGCTGGGACTCTCCGGGAGCGAGCACGGCTGGTACTTCCGTTCGCTCGGCACGTTGAACGCGTGGCTGCCGTTCCAAGCAGTTCGCACATCGTCCCTGAGTTGGCCGATGCTTTTCCACCTCGTCCCCGAGCTCATCGCCGTGACGATCGTCGCGCTCATCTCGCTCGTCACCAAGGTCTCCAGCGTCGAGGTCGCGCAGCAGGCGGCCGGGGATCTCGACCGGGAATTTCGCGGCCACGGCCTTGCCAGCCTCATTGCCGCGCCGTTCGGGGGTCTCACCAGCAGCCTCCAGGTCGGCACCAGCCGCCTGCTGGCGCAGGCCGGCGGCGCGACCCGGATGAGCGGGGTCGCCTGTGCGCTGGTGCTCGGCCTGGTCGGCCTGGCAAACTTGGATCTCCCGGGATCGATTCCGATCCCCATCGTCGCCGGCCTGGTCCTTTTTCTGGGTTACGGCTTCATTGTCGACTCGTTGTGGCGACCCTATTCGCAGCGGGCCTGGCTCGATTTGTCGCTCGCGATCGCCATCATGGTCGTCTGCATCCAGTACGGCTATGTCATCGGCGTTCTCGCCGGGCTCGTGTGCTGCTGCCTTTTGTTTGTCATCAGCTATGCACGCTTGGGCGTCGTGCGCCGGCACCTCACCCGCGCCCAATTCTCCAGTCACGTCGACCGGTCGGCGGAGGCGAGCGAGCATCTGCGCACGAACGGCGACGCCGTCCAACTTTACTGGCTTTCCGGCTACATCTTCTTCGGCTCGTCGGAGGGACTGTTCGAGCGCATCCGCGGCGACATCGCGGCGGCGGTCTCGCGCCGCGTTGTTTACGTCATTCTCGATTTCGCCATGGTTTCCGGAGCCGACTCGTCGGCCTTCATCAGCCTCACCAAGCTGCGCAACTGTTGCAACCGGCACGGCACGACGATCGTATTCAGCTCGATCTCGCCGGCCATCCGTGATGCTCTCGCGCGCGGTGGCTTCATCGGCGGCAAGAGCCGCCACCAGGCTTTTGCCGACATCCACGCGGCAGTCGCGTGGTGCGAGGACAAGCTGCTCGCCGAGGCGGCAGTCGAGGTCGGCTCCGACTTCGCGTCGTGGCTGCAGCGTCAACTCGGCGCGAACGTAAAATCAGCCGATCTCATCGCCTATCTCGAACGCAAGGATCTCGACGGCGCCACGGTGCTGCACCGGCAAGGCGAAGCCGCCGACAGCATCGAGCTTATTGCCGCCGGCAACCTCGCCATCGACGTCGCGACCCGCTGCGGCGAAAGCATGCGCGTGCGGCGCATCGACACGCACACGGTGGTCGGCGAAATGGGCTTCTTCCGACACTCCGTGCGCTCGGCCACCGTGTCGTCGGAGGGGCCGGCGATGCTGTTCACGTTGACGCGCGCGAATTTCGAGCGGATGCGGCGCGAGCGCCCCGACCTTGCCGGCGCCTTCGTCGATTTCGTGATCCGCACCCTCGCCGACCGCATCGATATCCGCGATCGCGAAGTCGCGGCACTCGAGCCGGTGGCGAGCTGAATTTCGGCGTGCACGGAACTGGAGCGAGCCTGACAAGCCATCGCTCGCAACGGACCGGGGAGCGGGACATGCGTGCACGCACGTACGGCCGATCGTAATCAAACTTGCCCTTCTCGATAGGCTGCATGGCAGCCGTCGCCGTGATGGCCTCGGTATCGCGGATTGATTGTTAAATATCCAGTCACAATCCTCAGCGTGCATCCGGGCGGGTGATTGGGCAACCGGCCATTCGGCTTTCCGTCCCGCGCCGCCGCTTAACACAGCCCTCTCGATGCGTTGCACCACCCGCGTTGTGCCACGGGCGGCCCCCTTGCTTCTTCAGCAGGGGATGAATTCGCTGGCCAGCATCGCATGGATGGCCTATTGCGAAGGCGCACCACAGGGAAGGATTATCTCGAATATCAGTCGTATGCTGCTGAAACTGGCGAAGGGTCTGCTCGAGGGCTGACGAACGACAATAATGACCCGATCGGCGGCAGCGAACAACGTGACGGACTGGCTGCGCGGGCTGGGGCTGGAGAGATTTGCTCCGGCGTTCGCAAAGCAAGAGATAGAGCTGAGCGTCCTGCCGGACCTGACCGAGATCGACCTTCGGGATCTGGGCATTCCGATGGGGCCGCGCAAGCGAATTCTCAAGGCGATTGCCGACCTCAGACAAGCCGATGCTGTCTCGACCCGCGCGCCCTCCGGCCGACCCGCCGACCGCGCGGAACGGCGACATGTGACCATCATGTTCTGTGACCTGATCGGCTCGACGGCGCTGTCGGTGCAATTCGATCCGGAGGATTTGCGCGAGGTGATCCGCGCTTTTCAGCTTGCCGTCGCCGAGGAAGTCGCGCGGTTTGGTGGCTTCGTCGCGAGCTATATGGGCGACGGCGCGCTGACGTATTTCGGTTACCCGGAGGCTCATGAAGACGATGCCGAGCGCGCGGTATTGACGAGCCTGGCCCTGGTCGAGCGCATTGCTCGGCTGGAGACGCACGCCAAGCTTAAGGTCCGCATCGGCATTGCCACGGGGCTGGTCGTCGTGGGCGACCTCGTTGCCAACGAAGGCCAGAAGCGCGGGGCCGTGGGCGAAACCCCGAACCTCGCCGCGCGCATGCAGCAGCTGGCGCCGGACAACGGGATCGTGATCGCGGAGGGCACCCGGCGGCTCCTCGGCAAGCTGTTCGAATTGCGGGATCTCGGCGGCGTTGCGGTCAAGGGCTTCGAGAGGTTGGTCCCGGTCTGGCAGGTGGTGCGTCCGAGCGTCGTCGAAAGCCGCTTCGAGGCGATGCGCGCCAGCACTTTGATCCCGTTGGTTGGACGCGGGGAAGAGCTCGAATGGCTCGTGCGGCGATGGCAACGCGCCAAGACGGCGGAGGGGCAGGTGGTGCTGCTCTCGGGCGATGCCGGGATCGGCAAGTCGCGGCTGACATCGGCATTCAGGCAGCGCGTCGAAGGTGAGCGTCATGTCGTCGTGCGGTATTACTGCTCGACGCACTATCAGCATAGCGCGCTTTACCCGTTCATCACGCAGCTCGAACGCGCCGCCGGCTTCGCGCGTGAGCAGACCGACGACCAGCGACTCGACAACTTGGAAGCACTGCTGTCACCGGCGTCACTCGATCCGGAGGACCTGGCGCATGTGGCCGAGTTGCTGTCGCTGCCGGCGAAACGCTACCCGGCATTGCGACTGAGCCCGCAGCGCAAGAAAGAAAGACTCTTCGCCGTGCTGTCGCGGCTGTTAGAGGAACTGGCTCGCCGCCAACCGGTCTTGATGGTGTTCGAGGATCTGCAGTGGATCGACCCCACCTCGCGCGAGCTGCTGGATCAGATCGTCCAGCGCGTGGCGAGCCTCCCGGTGCTGCTCATTGCGACGCTTCGGCCGGAGATTCAGGTCACGTGGACCGGTCTGCCGCACGTCGCGGCGCTGACGCTGAACCGACTCGACGCTCGCACCGGGTCCGCGATGATCGCGCAGATCGTCGGCAGTCGATTGTTGCCGCCTGAGCTGGCGGCGCAGATCGTCGAGCGCGCCGATGGCGTTCCGCTCTTCCTCGAGGAGCTGACGCAGGCCGTCATCGAGGGGGGCGCCGGCGAGGATGCTGGCGTCGACAGCCCACCGCCCCGCGTGCCGTTGCCGTCGGCCGGCGTTCCCGCGACGCTGCACGCCTCGCTGATGGCCCGGCTCGACCGGCTGGGCGCGGCGGCGCGCGAGATCGCGCAGATCGGGGCCGTCATCGGCCGTGACTTCGCCTATGAGTTGCTCGCCCTCGTCAGCGCGCAGGGCGAATCCGAACTCGAGGACGCGCTGCAACGGTTGACGGATTCAGGCCTCATGTTCCAGCGCGGCACCGGCTCGCGCGCCACGTTTCTATTCAAACACGCGCTGGTGCGCGACGCCGCCTACGCCAGCCTGCTGCGCAACCGCCGCCGCGAACTTCACGCGCGAATCGCCGCCGCGCTGGAGGCCGATTTCTCGGGCGTCGTCGAATCGCGGCCCGAACTGCTCGCCCACCACCTCACCAATGCCGGAGAGGCGCTGCAGGCAATACGGTTTTGGCAGCTCGCCGGACAACGGACAACGCGGCTTTCGTCCTACGTCGAGGCGAATCACCATTTCAGTCGCGCATTGGATTTGCTGCGCACCTTGCCCGACGCGCAAGCGCATGCCCGTCAAGAACTCGATTTACTGGTTGCCTTGGCAACCGTTCAGCTCGCGACGCATGGCTATGGCGCCCCGGAAGTCGCCGCCGCTTTTTCGCAGGCCAAGGAGCGCTGCTACGCGCTCGGTGAATCGGAGCACTTGACGGCGGTCTTGTTCGGCGAATGGGCCTGCGCCTGTCATCGGCAACCGATCGACGAGGTTGGCCGGCTCGGCCGAAGATTGCGATTGAATGCGAAGACATCGCGCGACGCCGGTGAAGTTTTGATGGGCGAACGGGTCCTCGGTAACAGCCATCTTTTCGCCGGGCGGTTTGCGCAAGCGCGATTGTACCTGGGTCGCGCGGCAAGAAATTATGACGAGCGGCGCGACCGAAAACTGGCGCTGCAGTATGGGCTCGATTTACTTACGGCCTCGTTGTCTCAGCTCCTGCTTGCGGAGTGGTGGCTTGGCTCTTTTGACGCTGCGGCGGCCGTGGCAAAACGAGTGCTCGCCCATTCCGAGCGCATCGAGCACGGCAACTCGCTCGCGCTCGCCATCGTTCACGCCGGGCTGTTTTTCGAGCAGTTCCGTAATAATCCGAAGGAAATCCTCACCTGCGCAAAACGGCTGCACGACCTCGCCGAAGGCGGCGGTTTTCCGATGTTCATCTCTTGGTGCCGGGTTGTTGAAGGTTGGGCCATGTTCCAGCTCGGCCAACACGCGGCGGGAATCGCGGAGATGAAGGACGGAATCCGCAACGGGCAGGGCACCGGTTCGTCTCTGCATCAACCGTATTTTCTCACCCTGCTCGCGGAATGCCACGCGGCGCACTCCGATGTGGAGAACGGGCTCGATGCCGTCGGCGAGGCGCTTCGATTCGCGGAGGGCAGAGGCGAGCTTTGGTATGCTGCCGAGACCTATCGCGTAAAGGGCGAGCTGTTGCGGCGCGGCGGCCACCGCGCCGGTGCGGCAGGCGCGCTCCAGCACGCACTCGGCATCGCCCGCCGCCAACGCAACAAGCCCCTGATGGATCGCGTCAAAGCCAGCGTCGCGGAACTCGAGCCTGTCGACCACGGCTGAAAAACGAAGGCGATTTGGCCGACACCTGTCCTACCGCGCGCCGACGTCGCCGAGTGAAAGTCCACGATGCGTTTGTATTGCGGAGCGCGTGCATGGCCCCCCGCGGCCGCGCTCATCGTCTACGTATCTGGCCGAGGTTCGGCAGCACCAGGCGGCCATAGAAGTCGACCACCTCGAACAGGTCAGGCTCGGGCGAATGGACGTTGACCATCGTCACTCCGCTGTCCCACAGCTCGCGGATCTCTGCTATATGCTCCGCCGGGTCGTTGCTAACGGTCCATCGGGCGACTACCTCCTCGAGCCTCACCTCTCGCTCGGCTTGTTCCTGGATCGAAACCGGGTCGGGGTCGTTCCAATATTTTGTGAATACCTTTGGGAGGAAACGCCACAGCTTCGCCTGCTCAAGTGCCTCTTTGTGATCGCCGATCACGATCCAATCCTCGATCAAGACCGGCATCTCGTCCGGATTTTTGCCCGCTTTGCGCGCGGCCTCTCGCCATTCGCCCTTGTAGCTCCTCCATGTGCGCGGATCGGTAATCAGCCCATCGCCCAACTTCGCGGACAGCAGAATTGATTTTGGACCGTTCCCGGCGACCAGCAGCGGGATCGGCTGCGGCGGGGGGGAGTACAGACGGCCGGCGACCTTGTAGAAGCGGCCGTGATACGCGACCGTTTCTCCCGTCCACAGCGCGCGGATGATGGCGATCGCTTCCTCCATCCGCTCCCAACGCTCCTGCCAATTCGGCCAGATGCCGGTCACCGCCTCCTCATTGATCGCCTCGCCCGAGCCTACGCCGAGATAGATGCGGCCCGGATGCACTTCAGCCAGTGTGGCAAACGCCTGCGCCACTATGGCCGGATGGTAGTGCAAGATCGGGCACGTGACTGCCGTCCCCATCAGCGTCTCCACGCGTCCCGTCAGCGCTGCAAGCGTGACCCAGGTCGCGCCGCAGTGGCCCTGGTTCGCCTGCCAGGGCTGGAAATGGTCGCTGGCCGCTATCGCGCCGAAGCCGGCAGCCACCGCCGCCTGCGCCACGTTGATCAGTACCGGGACCGGGAATTGTTCGTGCGGCAGATGGAAGCAGACCAGCCGCTGTGCTGCGAAATCGCGCATCGCTCTCACCCTGTTGCTACGGGCGCCCCGCGCTGCCGGCTATTCCCGGCCGCCAACGCGTGTCGACATGGACTTTGTGTGCGTTCCGAACGTTGCATCAGCCATCGCGGTCTGGATTCCCTATTAAAAGCTTGGCGACGATGACCTGCGGCTGGTGTTTCATCCTTGCGTTGGTGAGCGCATCCGTGAAGGCGGTTCGGAACGCCCCGATGTCGTAGACTTCGACCGCATGCGCGCCCAATCCCCGCGCGACCGTCGCGAGGTCCGGCGATCCGAGCTGATAAAGATTCATCCAGCCCAGCCCGCCGAACTCCTTCGCGAGATATCGCTCGACGTTGGCAAGAGTGTCGTTGTAGAGAACCACCCAGACGGCGCCCACTTTGTACTGGGCGGCGGTCGAAACCTCGTTGCCGTTCATCATGAAACCGCCGTCTCCCGTGACGGCAATGCAAGCCGCGTCAGGATCGGCAAGCCCCGCCCCGACTACCGCCGCGGCGGCCCAGCCCATGGGCTCCATGGTGAAGGCGTTGTGCATCTGGATCGGCGGGTCGATCGTCATGTAGCGGAGCGAGGCCTCGGTACCCGTCGTCGCATCGACGAAGATGTGCGCCCCGCGCGGCGAGAGTTCGGCGACGCAGCGCACGAGCTCGTCCACGAAAGCCTGGGGCGGCGGTTCGGGGGGAAATTTTCTGATCTCGGCGATCAGATGCCGCCGCCGCGCGACAATGGATTCGTTCGGCTTCATGCACTCGCCATAACGGATGAGATCGTCGATGAACGCGCCGACTTCCGCAACGACTCCGAAGTCCAGAGGAAAGCCTCGCCCGATCGCGCTCTGGTCGAGGTCGACCTGGACCAGGGGGCCGAACGGAATGAGCACGGGGTCCCAATTGTCGGTCGTCTTCTGCCCCAGCGAGGAGCCGAGGATCAGCAGCGCGTCGTAACGCAGCTCCGCCGCGGCGGCCGGACCGGTGGCCTGAATATACCAACGCGCCCACTGGCAGCCGCCAAAGCCGTAGTTGCGCAACGACATGGCATGGGTCTCGGGGAAAATGCCCTTGCCGTTCGGCGAAGTCACGACCGGCAGCGCAAACTTCTCGGTGAGAAGGCGGAATCGGCGCATCCGCTCAGCGGTTGCGGCCCGCTCTTCGGGACTCATCAGGCTCCCCGGCAGCAGTGCGGCCCGACAGCCGTTGCCGAGAAACAGCAAAGGGTTCTCGGCCTTGGCCAGAATGTCCATCACGCGTTCGGCCGCCGCCGGATCGTGGCTCCTGGGAATGGCGCGATAATTCCCCGGGTGCTTCGGGATGTAAATCTCCTGCGCGAATGTTTCTCCCCCGATGTCCTCAGGCAGGCCGATGTGGGTGGCGCGCCGGGGAAGAGAGAGCGCGGTTCGCAGCGCCCGCGTGAAAAATGTCTGGAAATTGCGGGGGTCGGTGACGAGCGCGCTGTATTGGTTTGCGTTTCGATAAATGGCGCTCACGTCCAACCCGGAATCGGCGCCCTCTTGAAAAGAGTGCTTGCCGAACACGTGCTCCGGGACTTCCCCGGAGATGACGAGCACCGATGAATAGCAATAGAGCGCCGTGACGGAGCCGGTCAGGGCGTTGGTCGCGCCGGGCCCCGAGGACACGAGGACGACACCAAGCTTGCCGCCGACCCGGGAAAAACCGTCCGCCATGTAGCTTGCGCCCGACTCGTGGCGGCAGATGTGATAGGTGAACTTGTCCTGCCGTTCCTTGAGCGCATTGAGCACATAGCTCAGAGCCGCACCCGGGACACCGAAGATGTTTTTGACACCTTCCAACTCCAGATAATACAGGAGGAGTTCCGCGACGGTCATCGGCTCTTTCGCAGGATCGACCTTGACGTATGTTTGCGTCGATTGCATTGACCTGTCTCCGCTGCATCACGGTCGTGCCGGTCAGCCTATCGTTACTGTTACTTACAAGGCGTCGATTGACGCGTCAGCTTCCCTTGGGCTTCATCCTCGGCCCGAGCCAGGTGCCGCCCTTGAGGAGCCATTCCGGCCACGTCAGGCCGAGCCTGTCCTGGAGCATCGCTTCGCTCGTGTTGAGCGCCCCCGAGACCCAGCCCTGCGCATCGGACCAGCACTCGCCGACGACAAAAATCTGCTCTTCTTCCATCGGCTGCTGTATGTAGGGGATGTATTCCTCTTCGCGCGAGCCGGTCTTCCACTGGTGCCAGCCCCCGCCGAAGGGATCGACGGTCCAGTCCTGGAAATGTGCGTCGTAAGGATCCGGCGCATATTTCACGCCGTGGATTTCCATGAGCTGCGCGTGCGCGCGTTCCACCATCGCCTCGGTGGCCGTGGGGGGGATTTCGCGCGCGGCCGCCAGTGCATCGACATGCGGCGCGGCGCCGGCTTTCAGCCGTTCGGCAGCCCAGTTCATGTGCAGGAACGCCCGGCCGCGGAACGGGTCTCCCTCCCGCGGTTGCCTATCGGGCACGGGGAACGGCTTTCCCGATTGCAGGCTCTGCCAGTAGGGAACGGCAACCCCGCTGTTATAGGTCGCCATCATAACCCCGTTGCGCACTGCATCGGCCGGTTCGCGCGACGCGCTCGCCCAGTAATAAAGCAGACGAAGGGGAAGATCGGTTGCCGATAGACCCTTGCTCACCCCCGTCTCTTCCCACCATGACCGATGGTAGGCCAGAAACAGCTTGAACGCGGGCACATTCAGCACCGAGTCCATGACCTTTTCGAGCTTGTCGCGACGATCCACGCCGTTGCGCGGGTCCGGCTTGAAGAAGAAATTATCTTGATCGAGCAGGCGCATCGACCGCACCGGCAGCGCGAGCACGATCATCTTCGCTCTGGCGCGGGTGCGGCCGTCGCCGCGTCGAAGAAGGGCCGCGGCGGTCTCTGCAAATGCGGACTCGCGGCCATCGCGCCGCTCGTAGAAGAGGAGCTCATATGGCCCGCCGGTGCCACCGGCATCGACGCGGTCGAATCGGAGGAGCCGATGCAGCATGCGGGTTTTGCCGCCCTGCTGGTGGAACTCCTTGTGCAAGACATCTGGCAACTCCTCAAACCCCCGGCTGAGGCGATAGAATTCCCAATTGCCCTCATAGAATATTTGATCGATCGACCGAGCGGCGCTGCCGTTGGTGTTCGTCACGTCGTAGCCGCTGTTCGCGAGGATGAACTCGAACGCCTCATTGCTGAGCAAGGCGGTCTGCAACTCCCACCACGACATGTCGTAAACACTACGACCCCCGACCTTTGAAATTCGCTTGCGTGTTTCGTATTCTTCACGAAGCTTGGTCACCAGCTCCCAGTCCTTGGCGTCAAACGCGGCCGCATAGGCGCTGCGCAAGGCGCTGAACCCTTCGATCGCGGTGTCGCAGACGAAGGCGACGAGGGCGCCCGAGGTCTTGCCGGTCTCCAGGTAGTGAAAGTGATAGGGCAAAAGCTCGGGATGAGCCGCCACCTCTCCGGCCCGCAGATGCTTTCCGCGCAGATAGACCAGATTTTGCGGCTCCCTGGCCGGGAACGGGATTGCGCGCGTCCCAAGGCCCACCTTCTCGATCAGATTCCAGACGATGTGCGTTTGCTTGTAGAATCGCATGCCTCCGAATTCCGCGAACTCGTTCGCTATGCCCTTGACGGCGGCCGACCAAAGCCGACCACCTATCCGATCGGAATATTCGAACAGGCCGACGTCGAGCCTCTGTTTGCGTTCCAGCAGCGGCAGCAGCGGGGAGTTTGGAGCCAACTCCTGTTTGTTAAGCGATCGCAGTCGCCAGGCCGTGTAGCAGCCGGCCACGCCCGCTCCGATCACTGCGACGTCGACGTCGAGAACGGAATCCGCCGAAGCGGCGGTTTGTGTGGTTTCACTCATCAGCTCAACCCATGACAATTTGGACCGGGGACGACAGCGGATGCCCGCGTGCCGGGCGCCGATTCACCGAGCAGCGGCGCGGCGTCTGCCGAAAACATCGGTCAATCCCGTCGCCTGCGCAACGCAATTGTGCGGCGGGCCGACTTGGTAAAAAATGAATCCATCATTTTACAGTTGCACCAAAATGTTGATAAGCGTACTGGTCGAAGCGGCCTGGCGCCCCGATCCCGCCGCACGCTTAGAATTCCCCTTTCGCCTCGTTCACCAGTTCGCGGCTGTCCCCGCCCGGCCGCGCAGGACGAGACGCAAGCCCGGAGGATCAAGCGGCATAAAACCTCGACGGCGCCATTTCGATCGCGGATCGACTGTTTTTCACAAGCTTGGGAAATGCCAACGACGCGCCAATGCTTTCGCGCGCATCCTGCGTGCGATGGCCCGGGATGAATCGGCTGGCCGCCGCCGGGAGGCCCTGCGGGCGGCGCTTTGGTTTCTCACATCGCCAGGAGGCCCACATGACTGACCTCACGGTTCGCCGGCAAGCTCCACCCTTGCCGCTCGCGCCATTTCGTGCCGTGCGCACATCGCTTGCCCGGTTGAGGCTCGCGGTGGACGAGTTCATTCGCCGCGAGCGTGAACGCCGGGAGCTTGCCGCAATGGACGAGGGCCAGCTACGCGAGATTCGCATGATGAAAAAATGCGCCGGAGGCCCCTGCTAGCACCGGTACCCTTGCGGTGATTGTCGCATCATGGATACGGCCTCGGAAACGGACAGGCCCGATGCTGCCTGGGCCCGGCGACGGACATAAACAGTCGGTTGTTCCCATATGCGGCGACTCGTCAGGTCGGGTGCCGGACGTTATGAGTCACCGCGCTTAAAATTCCCCTTTCGCCTCGTTCACCAGTTCGCGCAGTTTCGCCACGTCGATGATCACGAGGTCGCCTTTTTCGCGACGGAGCAGACCGATCGCGGTCAGCCGACTGAGTTCGCGCGAGACCGCTTCGCGATGGGTGCTGATCCGGTCGGCGATTTCCGCGAGCGACGGAGCCGGTGAGATCGTCGCCTGCGAACGCCTTTGCTCCGGCCGACCCGCCAATCGCAGCAGCTCCGCATGAATCCGGTTCTGGACCGCCAGCGTGCTGAACTCGAACACGCGCTCCGATAGACGCCGCACATCGGCGGCCACCTGACGGAGCGCGGCGACGGCCACGTTCGGCTCACGCAACATCAACTGCTCAAAATCGTCGGCCGAGAGCGAAGCGATCTCGCATGCTTCGATTGCTTCAATGCTGGCCGAGCGCGGCTTTCGGTCGATCGCGGCGATCTCGCCGAACATTGTCCCGGGCTTGAGGTCCATAAAGACAACCGCCTTGCCCTCCGCGGAGTAACTGATGGCGCGCGCCGTTCCGACCAAGAGAAAATAAACATCGGTCGAGAAATCCTGTCGGTCGACGATCTGTTCTCCCGCACCGTGCCGGCGCCACTTGCATTTCCGAGCCACGCTTTCCAGCGCCGCATCGGACAGCGCGGCGAGAACCGGCGCGCGTTTGAGGCCGGACACACGCTCGTCATAGGGCAAGGCAGCTTCCCTCCGGGGTCGCGCGCGAGAATGTGGCGGCCGCCGTGCGCGTGTCAACGTGCCGAAGCGTTGACGTGCCCCCCGCGCGCCCCGTGGATCGGCCGACGACCGGCTCAATTTTTTCCCGAGCGTTGGGAAATGCCAACGACGCGCGGATGCGTTGGCGCGCATGGTGCGGGCGATGGCTGGGACCGATCCGCTGCCCTCCTCCCGGCGACCCAACGGGCGGCGCTTGCCAGTCGAGCCCGCCCCGGAGATCTGACGACAACATCGCACGACCGGGCGAAGCGCCGATTGGAAAGAACGCGAGGAGGACGACATGGGCTCGGATCACACGGCAGCCGGCCTGAGTTGGAGCAGGGCCGGGTTTCTCATTATGGAGGACGGACTGATGTACGGACGCGCAATCAACGCCCGCAGTTGGACAGGCGACCGAGGTACTGCTGCCGTCTCCTCTTTCGGGTGCGTTGTTCTGTTCTCGCTCGTGGGCATCGTCGTTTCGGCGGGCTTGCTGCTTGCCGCAGGGCCCGAAACGATTGCCGCCGTGACGGCGGGGTTGGCGCTATGACCTTTCTCGAAGCCCTGCACGCGTCACGGCGACGCCAGGCGGCGCAGGAAATTGAACGCTATCGCCACCTCATCGACGAGGCGAATGCCGCCAAACTCCGGCGCGCGATCGCAAGCGCCCACGCGAAAGCGTCGCGACGCGCATCTTCCTCGCCGGCCGGCCCGTCCGCTCGCGATGCGCACCGGCCGGCCTGGCCGTGGGGGATCCTGCTCGAGCGCCTCCGGGCGTGGGCGCACCCCGCTTGATACCTCTTCACAGAGTCCGCGTTCAGCGCAAGGAAGGCTCGAAAATGACAATCATGATGCACGCGCCGCACGAACTCACGCCGCAATCCGAGGGAAGACGTTCTTGCGAAGCTCACCAGATCATGCCCCGACCGCAAGCGGGACGGATGTCGATCAGAATGACGGCGTTGCTCGCCACCATTCTGGTCGTCTTCGCCGTTCTCCACGTCGTCGGAGGCGCCCTGTTGATGGGACGGGCGGATCAGCCCCCAGTCAAGGCAGAAACTCTCAGAGCGGCGGATTAGCTGGTGCCCAGGGGCGGAATTGCATTGGCCTTACTGAGTTGTTGATTTTACACACAGAACTGGAATGCGGATAATGGCGGTACCCGCAATCGTACCCGCAAATTTCATGCCTCAAAGTGGATTCGAACCATCGCCTATGTCCACCTATGTTCCAGCGGTTAAGGCGTTACCCATTAGCGCTCGCGCGCAAAAGTCTGCACGTCGTTGCTTTGCGCGAGGACGCACGCAATCATCCGGGCGGCACGGCCAGACCGGGTTGGGGAATGGGTTCGGAACGGTCTTTCGATAGGTCCAGATCGCAGTGTCGGTGCCCATCACCAATCCAAGCTGCACGAACCAGTTCTTGTTCAGCGCGAGCGTCCCCAGAACGCCCACCAAAGCGCGGGAGTTGGGTCCAATGGGAAGCAACTTGGAAGCGTCGCGCGTACTAGCGCGGCAAGCCTTCGGGGAATGGCCGGGCGACCAACGCCTATCGGCCTGCTGCACTGCAGGATGGCGACCTGCCCGATGACTGCAATGGGGTCACGAGCGGTAAAACTCAAAGCGAGCAAATGTCTTCCGCTTTACCCCGAGAAGCGGAAGTGCCGGCGGACATTCCCGAAGTCGCATTCGTGCCAGGACCGGACGTGAGCAGGTGCAACAAAGATGCCTGCTTGACGGCGCGGCGGCGCGCCCAGGCGCGGGACGGGTAGACTGCCCGGCAAGCGATGCCGAGCCGCCAGCGCAATAATGAGATCGCGATGGAGAACTGTGACGATATTTGGTAGGACGATCAAGGCAGCATTTAGCTGTTGCGCAAACGCATCGACGGCGCGCTCAAGCTCGACCGCGTCGGTGACGGCGGCGCGCGTGATTTGCACGACGATTCTCTTTGTTTTTTAAAATCTCCATTTTACGTTCCCAGCCGCCGCGATTGTAGCCGCTTTTTTCCATCGCCACGAACGACCCGATGGCACGGAATCTTCGAGTCAAAATTGTGCGACATGATCATTCCCACTGCACGCGCAGCCTTCGGATTGCCGGCCTTGGTCGCGACTTGTTTGTAGGTCATCGTTTTGCCCTTGGCAATTTTTTTCACGACCGCGCGCACACGGTCAGAAAAGCGTTGCTGTTTTTTTGTCATAGGCAACCCTCGATCCAACCTAGTTCGTGCAACCGCTGCACAAAGGCGGCAGTCCGCTGGTTCTGCGCCGAAGATGTGCTCTCGCCCAAAAACCGGATGGTCGGCAGCTTCGCCGGCTGCTGCGCACGCCCCGCGAGCGGCCACGCTACCGCGCCGCCGAACAGCGATAGGAGTTCGCGCCGTTTCATCGGCCTGCCCCAACGCTAGGGACCACAGATTCAGTGTAACAGGTCAGGACCGTGCACCGCAACAAAAGCAACCCGCTTCCGTGCGCTTGGGGTCAAAAGCGGCCAGATCTCGGCTCGAAATGCATGCACTAGTAGCACCCTCCTGACAGCGTTGTGTCAGGAAGATGCGCGAGCTGGCCGCCACCTTGGCAGGACCTTGTCACACTTTGGCGCCCTCGCCGCTCCTGCAAAGCGTGCTCCGATCGCCGCTTCACCACGTTTATGACGCGCCTTGGAAAGCGTCCTTCGCTGCCCAACCCAATGGATCCGTTAATGTAGAGATTCCTCAGGGGGTGTCATCAGCCTGGAGCGTTGTCGGCACCAAGAAACTCGGACACGGCCCGCGCTACAGCTTCCGGCTGTTCCAGCAGCAGAAAGTGCCCGGCGCGAGGGATATCGACGACCTGCACCCGCTCGCCCAACTGCTCGCGCAGCGCATGCCCATTCCCCGGCGGGGCGACTATGTCATCGAGACCTTGGATCACGAGAAGGGGGGCAGTGCCGGCGCTCCACCAATATTCGACGGGCACGTTCCGGCTGGTCGCAAGATGCGCGATAAGGACCGCAGGCCAGCATTCGACCTGTTCCAGTACCTTGGGATCGGATGCTGGCGAGAGCCAGCGCGCGCCCAGCGTGGTGACGCAATCGCGGCCGTTCATCTTTGCCTGCGTCGCATCGCGAAAGGACGTCCCGAGCGGCGTCGAAGGCCCGATGAGGCCACCCGCCGCAAGCAGCGTCACGCTGCGAACCAGCGATGGCTGATCGACTGCCAGACA
>Ga0187784_10001612_pt1 | contig 17919 bp, 18 predicted proteins | sample 1015_SJ02_MP15_2_FD_132964 | JGI IMG/M metagenome (GOLD analysis project Ga0187784, IMG submission 132964) | Tropical peat soil microbial communities from peatlands in Department of Meta, Colombia - 1015_SJ02_MP15_20_MG | ecosystem: Environmental > Terrestrial > Soil > Wetlands > Peat | place...
CGCATCCATCGCGCGCGCGCTTTTCGGAAAAGCGCGCGCGTCGAGGAGCCTGCCGGCTTGTTCGACGAGAGCGTGAACGACTCTGCGCGCGCCGAGAAGCCGTTCGATTTCCGGATCACATCCGCACGGCAAGATGACGGTCATCGACGGCTCCGTTAACCCCGTTCTGATGTTTTCGTGGATCGATCGAGTACTCCTGGCCGCGCCCATTGTCCTTCGGGACGCACCAGCACGTAGGGATCAGACTGTGTTGTTAGCGCTTCGGGATGCAGTGGGAGTTCAAGATCGCCGATTACGAATTCTAGACTTGAAAAGGAGAAGGTTGCATCTGCCGTTCGCGGACGAAAACCAAACCGCTCCCACAGTTTGACAAAGCGAGGTTCAGCGTTCCCATAGAGTTTACGATAGCCTTTGACCTGACAGAACGCGATGCCGGCTTTGATCAGACTGAAGGCAAGGCGCGTGTGACGGAAACGGCGAATTACCGCCAGCCGCTCCAGTTTCGCGAACTCCGCAAATCCCCGCTCGAGCAGATGGATGACGTTGTTTTGATATCTAGTCAAACCGATCTTGATGCGCCTTGCGACGAAGCCAGACCGATCCGACGCCTTATCCGGTTTACTATGAAAAACCATCACATGTGAAGTAAATCGTCGCTGCGACGCCCGGATTACGCAGATATAGAATCACGGAAAATCGGATTTGACGTTCTTCATGCTTTACAGTCCGCGCTCGAGGAAGCCTTCGAACAGATGAATGACGTTGTTCTGGATGAAATTGACTTCCAATTTGTCCGGCGGGACGAACTCCTCCCGAAACCAAGGATAACGCCCGGGATCGAAGGACTCGCGCAGCCAGTCGATGGCAGCGCGCACGCGTTTAATGTTGCGAGCCTTCGGATGGTAGATGAGCCAAATATCGCGCCGGAGCCGGAAATCGATGTTGACCGGACGCACGCGCCGAGTGATGGCGCGCGCATAGGTCGGCAGCAATCCGATCCCCGCACCGCGCGAGATCGCGTAGGCATGCGCCGTGCTGGTATTGGCACGAAAGCTGACAAAGTGCTTCGCTAAGGGGTTGCGTACAACAGTCTTGAGCATCTGGCTCGGCACCTGGGGAGATACTTGCTCGACAAAATGATAGTCGGCCAAATCTTCTACACGGGAGGGAATGCCATGCAGGCGCACGTATTCGTCGGACGCGAACAGCATCACGTGGAGATAGCCCAATCGGGTGACGACAAGCTCACTTTGGCTGGGGAGATCCAGTTGCACTGCAACATCCGCCTGATGGCTTGACATGTCGGCCAAGCGCATGTCGCAGAAAAGGTCAATCGTGAGATCGGGGTGACGCTGCTGAAAATCGACCAGGCGCGGAATAAGCCAAAAAGTCCCGAGACCTTCGGTAACTGCTACTTTAACCGTGCCGCTGAGGCTGCGCGCTCCGTCTTTTGCCATTCGCTCTAACGCTTGCACTTCTCCTCGCAAGCGCTCGGCGATTTTGGCGACCTCATGTCCTTCGCTTGTAAGCGTGACGCCATTCGCCTTGCGGGCCAGCAAAATATGACCGAGACGCCCCTCAAGAAGCGCGACGCGGCGCATCAAAGTGTTTGAGGAAACGGCGGTTGCGTCAGCTGCTTTGCGGAAGCTTCCGCACCGCGCTACTTCGAGGAACAGCCGAACGTCGTCCCAGTTAAGTCGGTCTCGTACCTCTTCGACAACCGCGTGAGCCGTCATTGGCGCACGGTTACGCAACATTTGCATCACCCTCCGCATCCTACATAACGTTACCATATGTTTGGTTGTGGCCAAGGGCTTCGAGGGGCAGGTCGTGAATCTCAGTGCGCCGGCTTATGCGCATCTCGCGGAGGGGAAATCTTCACGTGACCTTGACCGTATGGATTTCGAGCGGGTGGCGCGTGGCATCATAGCGGTTCACCCCACTATCGAAAGCATCGGCCCCCTTCTGCATCGCGCCAGCTTAGAAATTCCCGGACTGGCCACTCATGAGACGGTACTCCGCGTTTACGCGCATAACCCAGATTGTCTCTTTGCACTTGCTCGGGCCGGCAGCACGCTCGACGCGCTGCGGGAACCTGCCGGATTCATTGCGCAGTTGCCGCTCAACGGCGACGGCATGCGTGCACTGTTCACAGGTGCTCTCGATACTTCTGACCCGGATATTTGCTATGTTTGCCGACAGAACGAGAGGCCCGAAGCAATTTATATATGGGGCATTTTCGTCAGCTATAAACTGGCGGGCGGAATTGCTCTGGTGATGGAGCGGCTGAGCTCAGATAAGAACCGCCATGCACCACTTTACTGTAAAGCGACCAGCGACAAATCGTGGAGCTTCTTTCTGACGCTTGGCTTCCGACCTGGCGTGATCTGGCAGGGACGGGTACTGCCGGACCTGTTGGAATATCGGCGGGTCAGCGAATTGCCTGCACCTGCGGAGCGTGCTGCCGATGTCGCCGAAACGAATTCCGCGCCCTACGACACGGTTGCCTCTCCCCTGCAACGATCGCCAGGATCTAAGCAGCTCGGCATTACGGTCGTTCATGGTCTGGACGATCTACTGAAAGTACTCTCCATCCGCGCCGCTACCTACGTGGGAGAGCAGGAATGTCCACACGCCGAGGAGTTCGATGGCAACGATCTTACGGCCACTCATTTGCTTGGGTTTGTTGGAAGCGAACCTGCGGGCTGTCTCCGTATCCGCTACTTGTAGGGGATACAGATAAGGGGGGCCTCGATGGCAAAGCGCATCGACCCGATTGATGTGCTCGTGGGCCAGCGCGTCCGCGCTTACCGCCTGAGCCGGGGAATGTCGCAATCGGCGCTTGGCGAAAAGGTCGGCGTGACGTTCCAGCAGATTCAGAAATACGAACGCGGCGCCAACCGCATGGGAGGCAGCCGCCTCAAGAAGATTGCCACCATTCTCGGCGTGAACGTCGCCGCATTCTTCGGTGAGGACGAGTGTGCCGGCCGCGAAAATATCGACGACTTATTGACCGAGGTTCTTTCTCAAAGGTATGCGACGAGGCTCCTGCGTGCCTTTGGCGCCATCAAGGACGAGAAACAGCGCCTGGCCTTGGTGCAACTCGCAGAGAGCATGACGCCAAAGACCGAATAGCATCAGTTCGGATCGCAATAGCCGCCGGATCAAGAAAGTATAGCCTATTTGCAATACGCTTGGCCGCGTGAAGCCATCAGCCCTTCTCGTCGCAGGCCCAGGCGCGCACCACGCAGTCGCGACCGCCAAATTCATAGCAGCGGCGCAACGAGGCATTCTCGGCCTTGCCGAGGTGCGCATTGATGGCCCAGCCGAAGGATCCGCACGGCTGCTTGGCGTCAATAGCCAGCGCCGCACAGCCGCGGCGCATGGCGCCAACGATCTTGCACGCCGCGCCGGCGCAATTCTTCATCGCCGCGGCGCGGGCGTCGGCTTCCTTGCGGAAATCATAGCCGTAGCCGTAGGCGCCGCAGGCGCCGACGGCTAATGCGCCCGCCGCTTGCGCAGCGCCGATCACGGCGATCAGAATGCATCCCGTCGCCGCGGCAAGCGCCGAATTCCGCCTTACGCTCATCATGAAGGCCCTTCCCCCGAGGACACCGGCAAACGCTAGCGGGCAAGGGTTTCTAGTTCGTGAATCGCCTCGTGCCGCGCCAGCTATGGGGTGAATTCAGATTTTTCGAGCTTCGCCCGTACGGCTGCAAGCGCTTCCGGCGTATCGACGTCAGTAAGCGCGGCAGTACCGGTCAGCGGCACTTCGACCACCGCCTCGCCATAGCGGCCGATCAGACGGCGTGCGCCGATGTCGCCTTCGACGCTCATGAGGTCGAGGAAAAATCGGCGCGACCAGACAACCGGATTGCCGCGCTTGCCGTCGATGGTCGGCACCGCAATGAGCGCTCCCTTGTCGGGATCGAGCGCGCCGACGAGACGATCGATCGTGGCGGCATCGACCTGCGGCATATCGCCAAGACAAACGATAACGCCATCGGCTTGCGGCGGCAGCGCGGCGACGCCGACGCGCAGCGAAGTGCCGAGGCCGTCGGCAAAATCGGCGTTGTAGGCGAACTGCACCGGCAGCCCGGACAACGCCGCTTCCACCCGATCGCGCTGATGGCCGGTGACCACGATCACCGGGCGTGCGCGCGACGAAAGCGCTTGCTCGACGGCGATGCGCACGAGCGGCCGGCCGCCGATCTCGGCCAAAAGCTTGTTGGGACCGCCCATGCGGCTTGAGCGCCCGGCAGCGAGCACAAGGGCAGCGACGTTACCGGCAGGATGCACGGGCTCTTCACGGGGCTGCGGCCGGGTGACGATCTCCATGAGTAAGCCGCCGACGCCCATCCCGGTGATGTCCTGGCGTGGCACCGGTAGGCCGGCAAGAAACCGCATCAAGACCCAGTCGAAGCCGTTTTCCTTGGGACTGCGGGCACAACCGGGCGCGCCGAGCACTGGGCGACCCTCGGCAGTGCCGATCAACAGTAGATTGCCGGGATCGACCGGCATGCCGAAATGCTCGATGCGGCCGCCGATCGCCTCCAGCGCCGCCGGGATCACGTCGCGCCGGTCGGCGATCGCCGAAGCGCCGAAGACAATCACGAGCTCCGCGCCCTGTTTGAGCACCTCGTCGAGGGCGCGCGCCAGCGCAGCACCTTCATGCGGCACGCGCCGTTCGGCGACGATCGCCGCGTTTGCGGGCGCAAGCCGTTCGGTGGTGATCTTCAGCGTCTTGTCGATCACTTTCGGCGAAAGGCCCGGCAGGACAGTGGACACCACGCCGACCTTGCGAACACGATAAGGCGCAATGCGAACGAGCGGATGCGCCGCTGCCGCGAGCGCCGCGTCGCGCGCCGCCGCGGCGACTGCGAACGGGATGATTTTCACCGTCGCAATCATCTCGCCGGCGACCACCGGTTTGTATGCGGAAAGCGTTGCCACTGTGATCGCCTCGTCGACGCGATTGAGGCGATCGATCGCCTCCTTGTCGACGACGAGCACGCCTGCCGTCCGCGCAAACAGGTTGGCGCGGCCGGTAAAGGCACCATCGACCAGCACGCCCTCGCCGGCGATCGCCGCGGCGATCTCGCCCGCCGCCACGTCTTCGGACACGTCGCTCGCTTCGAGCCGCGCCACCACGATGCGCGGGATGCCGGCCGCTTCGAGCGCCGCAACCTCCACCGGACCAATCAACGTGCCTTTCTTGAGCACCAGCGCGCCCTGGCGGATCGTGTGCACGGCGGTGGCGCCGATCGCCTCTTTCGGTGCGACCGCTCCGAACTTCACGACACGGCCTTGACCAGCGGACGGGCGGCTTGCGGCTCCTCGTGCAGCCGCTCCGTGATCTGCGCCATGATGGCGACCGCGATCTCCGCCGGCGATACCGCACCGATGTCGAGCCCAATCGGCGCGTGGATGCGCGCAATATCGGCTTCGCTCAAGCCCTGCTGTTTGAGCCGTTCCGCCCGACGCGCGTGCGTCTTCCGCGATCCGAGCGCCCCGATGTAGAAGCAATCGCGCGAGAGCGCGTAGATGAGCGCGGGATCGTCGATTTTCGGATCGTGGGTGAGCGCGACGAAGGCGCTGTAATGATCGATGCCGAGCGGCGGTAGCGCCTGGTCCGGCCATTGCGCGATCACCTTAACGTCCGGAAAGCGCTCAGCCGACGCAAATGCGGTGCGCGGATCGACGATGGTCACGTCATAGCCGAGAAGTTTGGCGATCGGCGCCAGCGCCTGGCTGATGTGCACAGCGCCGGTAATGACGAGCTGCGGCGCCGGTACGTAGACGGTGAGAAACACGCGTCCTTCGCCAGTCTCGACCATGCCGCTCTTGCTGCTGCGCAAATGTTCGGCAAGGGCAGTCTTAAGCGGATCCGCGGCGATGTCGGCGGCCTTCACCAGCCGTTGCTCGCCGCTCGCCACTTCGGTCACGACGATCACCGCGCGCCGTGCGGCACGCTCGGTATTGAGGGATGCGAGAAGAGAGAATTTCATGGTTGATTATATCGCGATAACGGATGGTCCGCAGCACGCGAGCAAAGGCCGGACGGACCATTTGCCATTCATCACTCGCTGTTCGCTTGCTTACTCCACCTTCTCTACAAACACGCGGATGGTGCCGCCGCAGGAGAGCCCGACCTTCCAGGCGGCCTCATCGGCGACCCCGAATTCCAGCATTTTGGGCTTGCCGCTGTCGATGACATCGAGCGCTTCCGTGACGACGGCGCCTTCGACGCAGCCGCCGGACACCGAGCCGAGGAAATTGCCCTGGTCATCGATGACCAAGTTGGAGCCGACCGGCCGCGGCGCCGAGCCCCAAGTCTCGACCACGGTGGCAAGTGCAACAGCCCTGCCCTGGTTGCGCCAATCCTGCGCGGCTTTGAGAATGTCGGCGTCTGTCGAGAGCATGGCGGCCTCCGCTTTCTGGGGAGCGAATGGCGAGCAGCGAAGGTCAAGCCTCCATCCATATTCGCTATCTCGAGCACTGCTCGCTTTCGCCTATCCGCTGTTCGTTATATCTTACCCAATATAGGCCCTTCACGCGACCTTTTGCAGCCAGAGCTTCGGGTCGGCGGCGCGGCTGCCACCGGGCCCAAGCGCCGCAACCAGCGTCGCCATCGAATCAAGATTATGAATGGGCCGGAACTCGTCGACATGCGGCAACATGGTTCTGATGCCGCGGGCACGCGCCTCGAAGCCCTCGAAGCGCAAGAGCGGATTGAGCCAGATCAGCCGCTGGCAGGAGCGGTGCAGGCGATCGATCTCGAACGCGAGTACGTCGTCGGCGTCGCGTTCGAGCCCGTCGGTGATCAGAAGCACAATGGCGCCTTGCCCGAGCACGCGCCGTGCCCACAGCTTGTTGAAGGCGTGCAGCGAGGATGCGATCCGCGTCCCGCCCGACCAGTCGGGCACGCTTGCCGAGCAAGCGGCAAGCGCATCGTCGGGATCGCGTTCGCGCAGTGCCCGCGTGACGTTGGTCAGCCGCGTGCCGAACAGGAACGTGCTCACGCGCTTGCGGGCGTCGGTCAAGGCATGCAGGAAATGCAGAAAAATGCGGCTGTACTGAGTCATGGACCCGGAGATATCGAGCAACGCCACCACGGGCGGCGGCTTCGTTTTCGGTCCGACGAAGCGCAGATCGATGAAATCGCCGCCGCCCTTGAGGCTCGAACGCAAGGTGCGGCGCACGTCGATCAGATGCCCGCGCGGATGCGGCTTAAACCGCCGCGTGCGCACCTCCGCAAGCGGCAGGATGAGCCGCTGTATGGCCTTCTTGGCCGCAGCGATCTCGGCATTCGTCATCTGCGCGAAATCTTTTCGTTGCAGTACCTCGCGGTCGGATACGGTCAGCCGCGTGTCGATTTCGATCTCCTGCTCCCGCTTAAGCTCGTCGTCGAGACCGGAGAACAGCGCTTCATGAACGCGCGTGGCGCCGGCCTCGGGAGTACGCGGCGCGTTCGGCGGCGCCTGCGGCAGCAGCATCGCCATGAGCTGATCGATATAGCCGCGGCGCCGGAAGAAAATCCGAAACGCCTGATCAAACAGAAGCGAATGCTCGTGGCGTTTCACGAACACGGCATGCAGCGTCCAGTAAAAATCCTCACGCGTGCCGATGCCGGCGGCCTGCACCGCCTCCAACGCATCGAGCACGGTGCCGGGTCCGACCGGAATGCCGGCCGTGCGCAATGCGCGGGCAAAATAAAGGATGTTTTCGGCGAGGCGGCCGTGGGATCGTGGCGGAGTGAACTCGCCGCCAGCCATCACTCCGCCGCCCGCAGTTCCGACTTCACCTCGTCGAGCAGCTCCTTGAGCTTGCTGCCTTCGAGGCGCGCGATATCGTCCTGATATTTCAACAGCACACCAAGCGTGTCGGAGACGGTCGCCGGGTCGAGCGCCACCACGTCCAGCTCGGAGAGCGCGGCCGCCCAATCGAGCGTTTCGGCGACGCCCGGCGACTTGAACAAATCCTGTTTGCGCAGCGTCTGGACGAACGCCACCACCTGCTCGGAAAGCTTCTTGCCGACGCTGGGCACCTTGGTGCGCACGATGGCAAGCTCGCGCTCGGTGCTCGGATAACCGACCCAGTGGTAGAGGCAACGGCGCTTGAGCGCATCGTGCACCTCGCGGGTGCGGTTCGACGTGATGACGACGATCGGCGGATGCGCCGCCTTCACCGTGCCCATTTCCGGGATCGTGACCTGAAAGTCGCTCAAGACTTCGAGCAGGAACGCCTCGAACGCTTCGTCGGTGCGGTCGATCTCGTCGATCAGCAACACCGGCGGGCCGGCCGTGTCGGGTTCGAGCGCCTGCAGCAGCGGTCGCTTGATCAAGAACCGCTCGGAGAACACGTCGCTTTCGAGCCGTAAACGGTCGTGCTCGCCCTCGGCCTCGGCGACGCGGATGGCGATCATCTGCGCGGCATAGTTCCACTCGTAGACCGCCGCCGCGACGTCGAGGCCCTCGTAGCATTGCAGGCGGATCAAGCGCCGACCAAGCGTCGCCGACAAAACCTTGGCGATCTCGGTCTTGCCGACCCCGGCTTCGCCTTCGAGAAACAGCGGTCTGCCCATCTTCAGCGCCAGATAGAGCACGGTGCCGATCGAGCGGTCGGCTAGATAGTCGGCCTCGGCAAGCAGATCGACGGCGGCGTCGATCGACGCTGGCAATGGGCGCGGCGAAGGCGTGGTCATGAGCCTCAATCTAAGCCGTCATGGCCGGGCTTGTCCCGGCCATCCGTGACTTTCTTAGGGCGGATGTAAAGACGTGGACGCCAGGCATATAGGCGAGTGAAGCGACGCCGTTCTTCGAACGGCCGAGGCCGGGCATGACGCTTGGTAAATTCACACGGTTAGACTGAAGTTGGCTCGCCTATTTCCCCACCGCCTCAGCGACCGCGCGGCGGGCAAGTACGCCGATCAGGTGCGCGCGGTATTCGGCGCTGCCGTGAATATCGCTGTTGAGGCCGTCGGCGGAAACCGTCAGCCCGTCGAGCGATTTTGGTGAAAAGCGCTTCTTCAACGCCTCTTCGAACGACGCGACGCGGAACACGCCGTTGGCGCCGGCGCCGGTGACGGCGACGCGGATATCGCTGCCGCGCTTGCCGACAAAGACGCCGACCAGCGCATAGCGCGAAGCCTGGTTGCGGAATTTCTGATAGGCGGCCTTCTTCGGAACCGGGAAGCTTATTTTCGTGATGATTTCGGCCGGCTCCAGCGCGGTCGAGAACATGCCGGTGAAGAAATCGTCGGCCTTGATGCGGCGCTTGTTGGTGATGATGGTGGCGCCGAGCCCAAGGCAAGCGGCCGGATAGTCGGCGGTCGGATCGTTGTTGGCGATCGAGCCGCCGATCGTGCCCATGTGGCGCACAGCCGGATCGCCGATCATGCCGGCAAGCTTGGCAAGCACCGGTGCGGCCTGCTGTACCACCGACGACGTTTGCACGTCTGCATGACGCGTCATCGCACCGATGGTGAGCGAGCGCCCGCTCAATTCGATCCCGGCAAGGCCTTCGATACGCGACAGATCGATCAATTGCGGCGGTCCGGCGAGGCGCAGCTTCATGGTCGGCAACAGCGTATGGCCGCCGGCCAAGATCTTGGCGTCCTCGTTCTTGCTCAGCAGGTTCACCGCCTGCCGCAGCGTTTCCGGACGATGGAAGGTGAAGCTGTACATCGCACGTCTCCGTTTATCGCCGTCCCGTCATGCCGCGTGCGCCGTCGAGCGGCCCGACTTCCGCAGTGCCGCCCACACCGCCGACGGGGTCGCCGGCATGGCGATGGCTTCGGTGCCGACGGCGTCGGTGATGGCGTTGATGACCGCGGCCGGCGCCGCGATCGCGCCGGCTTCGCCGCAACCCTTGACGCCGAGCGGATTGGACGGACATTTGGTGACCGTGGTTTCGACGGTCAGTTGCGGCAGATGTTCGGCACGCGGCATGCAATAATCCATGAACGAGCCGGTGACGAGCTGACCGTCCTTGTCGTAGACCGCGCCCTCGCACAGCGCTTGGCCGACGCCCTGTGCGATACCGCCGTGGACTTGACCCTCGACGATCATCGGATTGATCACGACGCCGAAATCATCGACCGCGGTCCAGGCGACGATCTCGGTATTGCCGGTTTCCGGATCGACCTCGACCTCGCAGATATGGCAGCCCGCGGGGAAGGTGAAATTGGTCGGGTCGTAGAACGCACCCTCCTTCAGCCCGGGCTCAAGCTCCTGGCCGGAGAATTTGTGGGCGACATAGGCGTTGAGCGCCACATCGCCCCAGGCGGCGGACTTGTCGGTACCGGCGACGCTGAATTTTCCGTCCTTGAACTCGATGTCGCCTTCGGCGGCTTCGAGCATATGCGCGGCAACCTTCTTGGCCTTGGCCTCGACTTTGTCGAGCGCCTTGACGATGGCCGACATGCCGACCGCGGTCGAGCGCGAGCCGTAGGTGCCCATGCCGAACTGCACCTTGTCAGTGTCGCCGTGCACGACCGAAATATTATCGATCGGAATACCGAGCCGGTCGGAGACGAGCTGGGCGAAAGTGGTTTCATGCCCCTGCCCGTGCGCGTGCGAGCCGGTGAGAATTTCGACCGAGCCGGTGGGATTGACGCGCACCTCGGCCGACTCCCACAAGCCGACGCCGGCGCCGAGGGAACCGACCGCGGCCGACGGCGCGATGCCGCACGCCTCGATATAGGTCGAGAAACCGACGCCGCGCAGCTTGCCGTGACGCGCGGACTCGCGCTTGCGCTTGGCAAAGCCCTTATAGTCGGCGAGCTCCATCGCCTTTTTCAGCGAGGCATTATAGTCGCCGGCGTCATAGGTCATGATCACCGGCGTTTGATGCGGAAACGTCTTGATGAAATTCTTGCGCCGCAGCTCGGCCGGATCGAGGCCCATCTCGCGCGCGCCGACTTCGACCAGCCGCTCGACCACGAAAGTCGCCTCGGGCCGTCCGGCGCCGCGATAGGCGTCGACCGGTCCGGTGTTGGTGTAGACCGCATCGACCTCGCAATAGATTTGCGGGATGTCGTACTGACCCGAGAGCAGCGTGCCGTAAAGGTAAGTCGGGATCGAGGACGAGAACGTCGACATGTAGGCGCCGAGATTGGCGACGGTCTTGACGCGCAGACCGGTGATCTTGCCGTCGCCGTCGAAGGCCATCTCGGCATGCGTGACGTGATCGCGTCCGTGCGCGTCGGCAAGAAACGCCTCGGACCGCTCGGCAACCCACTTCACCGGGCGGCCAACGCGCTTTGCCGCCCATAGCGCCACGACTTCTTCGGGATAGATGAAAATCTTCGAGCCGAAGCCGCCGCCGACGTCGGGGGCGATCACGCGCAGCTTGTGCTCGGGCGCCATGCCCACGAAGGCGGCAATCACGAGCCGCGCCACGTGCGGATTTTGCGTCGTGTTCCAAAGAGTGAACGTGCCGGTCCCGGTATTATAATCGCCGATCGCGGCCCGCGGCTCGATGGCGTTCGGCACCAGACGATTGTTGACGATGTCGAGCTTGGTAACGTGCTTTGCCGCCTGGAACGCAGCGGCCACCGCCTTGGCGTCGCCGAGGTGCCACTGGTAGATGGTGTTGTTCGGCGCCACCTCGTGAATTTGCGGGGCGCCTGGTTTCTGCGCCGCCGCCGGCTCCGCGACTGCCGGCAGCACGGCGTAGTCGACCTTGACCTTTTCGGCGGCATCGCGCGCCTGTGCCAACGTCTGCGCCACCACCACCGCAACCGGATCTCCGACATGGCAAGCCTTGCCGTTCGCGAGCGCCGGATGCGGCGCCATCTTCATCGGCGAGCCGTCCTTGGAATGAATCATCCAGCCGCAGATGAGATTGCCGATCTTGTCGGCGGCGAGTTCGGCGCCGGTGAGAACCGCCAGCACCCCGGGCATCTGTGACGCACCCTTGGTGTCGATCGATTTGATCGAGGCATGTGCGTGCGGCGAGCGGACGAAATAAGCACAAGCCTGGCCGGGCCGGTTGATGTCGTCGGTGTAATGGCCCTTACCGGTTATGAAACGGTGATCTTCCTTGCGGCGTACCGCCGCGCCGATCCCGGTCGCACTCATGGCAGTTTCCTCCCGGCGGATTTTCGATTTTTCGAAGCAAATTCCTCCTGCGTGACGCGCTACTCAGCCGCTTTCGCCGCTGTGCCGTTGCCCATGGCGCGTGCTCCGGCGGCGATCGCCTTAACGATATTGTGATAGCCGGTGCACCGGCAGAGGTTGCCTTCGAGCTCCTCGCGGATGGTGCGATCGTCAAGCTCACGGCCCTTGCGGCGCACCATGTCGATCGCCGTCATGATCATGCCGGGCGTGCAAAAGCCGCATTGCAAGCCATGGTTCTCGCGAAAAGCCTCCTGCATCGGGTGCAAGGGCCCGTCGGGCGGCGCCAAACCCTCGATCGAGAGCACGTCGGCGCCCTCGAGTTGCAGCGCAAGCACGGTGCAGGATTTCACCGCTCTGCCGTTGACCAGGACGACGCAAGCTCCGCATTGCGAGGTATCGCAGCCGACATGGGTGCCGGTGAGCCGCAAATGCTCCCGCAACAGCTGCACCAAGAGCGTGCGCGCGTCGACATCGGCGGTGACTGGTTTGCCGTTCACGGTAAGGGAAACGGCCGCCATAAGCGCCTCCTCGGATTCCCCTAAAACGCCTTTTTTGCAGGACGGCTCGCGGCCGTCTGCTGTCATCCAGGGCGAAATCCCGACGATTTTGTCGGTTTCCGACCTTGGAACCATAATTAGTCTGAACCGTGGCCTAGCCAGCGGTCAAGTGAGTTTCGCGCGCGAACAACCAGGGAGCGAAGCGGGCAACCGATGCGTGGGCTTGCGTGGGCAGCGCGTTGGTCAGTCGCTCGGCGGGCTTATCGAGGCTGCGAATTTTTTGAAAAATTCATCGGCGAGCTTTTTCGCCGCGCCGTTGATCAGGCGCTGGCCGAGCTGCGCCAGCTTGCCGCCGATGTGAGCCTCCACTGTGTAGCTGAGCAGCGTGCCGCCGTCTTTGGGCACAAGCGTCACGGTGGCACCACCTTGGGCAAAGCCGGCCACTCCGCCATCGCCCTGCCCCGAGATCTTGTAGCCGTTGGGTGCGTCGAGATCCGACAGCTTGACCTTGCCTTTGAATTTCGCCTTCACCGGCCCAATTTTGGTCGCCGCCACAGCCTGGAATTCGGTATCGGACAATTTATCGAATTGCTCGCAACCGGGAATGCAGGCTTTGAGCGTTGCTGGGTCGTTGAGCTTTTGCCACACCGTTTCCCGCGGCACCGCAAGCTGATACTCGCCGTTCATGGTCATAGCCATGTCGCGTCACTCCTTGGCCGGCCGCTCGCACGCTCGCGTTTCAAGCGCACGGCTATCGCCGGCGCCGACAAAGCGACCGTCGGCGCCATGTTCGCGCGCAGCCGGGATTGGCGCAATAGCGGCGATGCGGCTAAAAATCACGAGGGAGGACGACACCATGCCGGAGATCAACGCCGACGGCTGTACCATCCATGTTGAGGTCGAAGGGCCGGAGCGCGCTCCCGCACTGATGCTCTCGAATTCGCTCGGCACAAGCTTGCACATGTGGGATGAACAAGTTGAGCCGTTTACCCGTCACTTCCGGCTCGTACGTTATGATCGTCGCGGTCACGGCCAATCGGATGTGCCGAAAGGTCCCTACTCGATGGAACGGCTGGGCCGTGACGCGCTTGCCATTCTCGACGGGCTCGGCATCGAAAAAGTCAATTGGTGCGGATTGTCGATGGGCGGCATGGTCGGCCAATGGCTCGGCGCGCATGCGGCGAGCCGCATTGACAAGCTGATCCTCTCCAACACGTCTTGCTATTTCCCCGACAGAAGCATGTGGAACGACCGCATCAAGCTTTTGCGCGAAAAAGGGCTGGAAGGAATCGTCGACGCCACCATGGAACGCTGGTTCACCAAGCCGTTCCGCGACCGCTCTCCACAGACGATTGCCCGCATTCGCGACATGTTCGTGGCGACGAAGGCCGATGGCTACATTGCCTGTGGCGAAGCGATCCGCGACATGGATCATCGCCCGCTGCTGGCGCAGATCGGTGCGCCGACGCTGGTTATTGCCGGCCGTTACGATCCGGCAACGACGCTTGAGGCCGGCGAGTTCATCGCCCAGCACGTTCCCGACGCAAAGCTCGCTGTCCTCGAAACTGCGCACCTTGCCAATATCGAACAGCCGCGGCTCTACATCGATAAGGTGTTGGGATTTTTGTTGGGCAAATAGCTCGCAATCATCCTCGCTGATCGCGAAATTCGTGCGGGGTCGCGTTCGTGTGTTTGCGAAAGAAGCGGGCAAAGTGCGAGGGGTCGGAGAATGCGAGCTCCTTGGCGATATCCTGGATCGGCTGCGTGGTGAACACCAGCTGGCGCTTGGCTTCGGTGAGCACGCGCTGGCGAATGAGGTGACCCGCGGTGACGCCGGTCGCGCGCTTGACGTGATCGTTGAGCCGATCGACCGTCATCCCCAGTTTTTCCGCATAGAAGCCGAGCTTATGCTCGCGGCGGAAGTATTCGTCGACCAGCGCCCGCAATTGCGCGACGGTGGCGTCAGCCGGCTGCAGGGTGACACTGCCGGTGCGCGCGCGGCTTGCCGCAAGCCGCGCCACGCCCACCGCAATCAGCGCCAACAGCCCGCGCGTCGCCATGCGATAGCCTTCGCGCGCCAGACTTCCCTCCTCGAATAAGTCCGTACACAGCCCGGAAAGGCGCGCGCGCTCCGCCTCGTCGGCGATTGGAACAATCGGATGGGCGGCGAGCGCACGTAGCCGCGACAGCGCCTCGCCCGCCCGATCGGCAAGCGCAACGGCGGCATCTTCCGTGAAGCTCAACACCCAGCCCGCGGTGACGTTCGGCTCAAAGCGAAACCCGTGGGCGATGGCCGCCGGAACCAAGATCGCGGCGGGCGCAGTGAAGGGCAAGCGCGCGGCCTCGAAGGTCATTTCACCGCCGCCACGTTCGATCAGCAGAATCTGAAACAGATTGCGATGCCGGTGCGCGCGAATGGTCCAGTTGTTGATCGACGAACGCGAGGCGACGGTTTCAACGTGGATAAAATCGAACGCCTGATCGTCCGGCGGATCGCCGTAGAGGTGAAACAAGGGCAGCGTACTGGCCATGACGGCAGCATAAGCCGATCTCGGCAAAGAAGAAGCTACCGGGGAGAAGCAAACGGCGCTTTACACAAAAAAGCAGCCCGCCGAACGGGCGGGCTGCTACTCTGCGATGCACCTTAGCGGTCAAAACCGCCCTGCTGACCGCCCTGGCCCGGCTTGCCCTGGCCGCCTTGTTGCTGGCCGGGTTTGCCTTGGCCGCCCTGTTGTTGCTGACCGGGTTTTTGACCGCCCTGCTGCGGGTTGGTCTGCTGTTGCTGGCCACGCTGCGGATTGTTCTGTTGTTCATTGGGCATAGGACGTTCTCCAGTGATTTCGTGGATTTTGGCGCTCACATTGCGGCCCCCGGCCGAACTGATAACCCGCGAAGTTTCCCCTCGGTTCCCCTTCCGACGACGCGGACATACGCAACGAATTGAAATATTTGGAAAAACAAACCTAAAGCCGGCGCGCGGCGTTGCCGCAAGGTAACGCCCCTGTTAAGAGATGAGCGAGAAATCGAAAGACCGGCGGCCGCATGGAATACTTCGTCCAGCAGCTCATCAACGGCATCACACTCGGTTCCATCTACGGCCTGATCGCCATCGGCTACACGATGGTCTACGGCATCATCGGGATGATCAATTTCGCCCACGGCGATATCTTCATGGTCGGCGCCTTCACCGCGCTTATCGCTTTTCTCGTGCTTGTTGCTTTCGGTGTAACGGCGGTGCCGCTGGCGCTGTTCCTTGTGCTCCTGATTTCCATGGCGCTGACCGCGCTTTACGGCTGGACGGTGGAGCGCATCGCCTACCGGCCGCTGCGCCATTCGTTCCGACTGGCACCGCTGATCTCTGCGATCGGCATGTCGATCGTGCTGCAAAACTACGTGCAGGTGGCGCAAGGCGCCCGCGTCAAGCCGTTGCCGCCGTTGATCCGTGGCGGCTACACGCTGTTTGCGGGCAACGATTTCACCGTGCGGCTGTCCAACATCCAGATCATCGTAGTGATCGCCACGCTCGTTCTGATGGCCTGCTTCTCCTACCTCGTCACGCGCACGCGGCTCGGTCGCAACATGCGCGCCTGCGAACAAGACCTTAAGATGGCCGCGCTCGTCGGCATCGACGTCGATCGCACCATCTCGTTGACCTTCGTGATCGGCGCCGCGCTTGCCGCGGTCGCCGGTCTGATGTTCCTGCTCTATTACGGCGTCATTGATTTCTTCGTCGGTTTTCTTGCCGGCGTGAAGGCATTTACCGCCGCCGTGCTCGGCGGCATCGGTTCACTGCCGGGCGCCATGCTCGGCGGCATTTTGATCGGACTGATCGAGACCATGTGGTCGGCTTATTTCTCGATCGAATATAAGGACGTCGCCGCGTTCTCGATCCTGATCATCGTGCTCATATTTCTGCCGACCGGCATTCTCGGCCGACCCGAAGTCGAGAAGGTGTGAGGAAGCGGACGCCCGTGCCGCAAAACAGCGAACCTATCGGGCCGCCCCGGGTCATCACCGCGACAAAGCAAGCGGCGACGGCCGCGCTGGTGGCGCTTGGTCTCTTTATTTTGTTGATTGGTATGCGCACCGATCAAGGGCCGGCCGGCGCATTGGTCATCACTGCACGTCCTGGCGCGCTCGCCGCGATCGTGGCGGCCGTCTTTGTCGGGAGCCTGCTGCGCGGCTTGCTGTGGCCGCACTTAACCGCTGCGTTGCGACACATCGTGCCGCCATCCACCGGCGCGAAAGCGACTGCCCTCCACCCTTACTTCGCGCCGGCGCTGCTCGCTTTCGCCGTCCTCGTGCCGGTCCTGTTCTACCGCAACAGCTATGCGCTGAACCTCGCCACTTTGATCGCCACCTATACGATGCTCGGTTTCGGCCTCAATATCGTGGTCGGGCTCGCCGGGCTCCTCGACCTCGGCTATGTCGCCTTCTATGCGGTCGGCGCCTATTCCTACGCGCTGCTCGCGCATTATTACGGGCTGTCTTTTTGGCTTTGCTTGCCGCTCGCCGGCATTCTTGCCGCCTTTGCCGGCTTGCTGCTCGGCTTTCCGGTGCTGCGGCTGCGCGGCGACTATCTTGCGATCGTCACGCTCGGTTTCGGCGAGATCATCCGGCTCATTCTGCTCAACTGGCAGGATTTTACCGGCGGCCCGAATGGCGTCTTCGCGCCGCATCCGACATTCTTCGGATTGCCGTTCACCGACACCAGCAACGGCTTCGCCGCGACTTTCGGGCTTACGTTCGCACCGGCACAGCGGGCGGTGTTTCTTTATTATCTCATTCTCGCGCTAGCGCTGGCTACCAATTGGGTGACGCTGCGGCTGCGCCGGTTGCCGATCGGACGCGCCTGGGAAGCCTTGCGCGAGGACGAGATCGCCTGCCGCGCGCTCGGCATCAACACCACCACGACGAAGCTCACGGCCTTTGCCATGGGCGCCATGTTCGGTGGTTTGGCGGGCGCTTTTTTTGCCACGCGGCAGGGCTTCATCAGCCCCGAATCATTCACCTTCGCAGAATCCGCGTTCGTACTGGCGATCGTCGTCCTCGGCGGCATGGGCTCGCAGCTTGGCGTCACCATCGCCGCTACGGTGATGCTGAGCGGCTTCGAATTGTTCCGCGAGTTCGAGCAATATCGCATGCTCGTCTTTGGCGCCGCCATGGTGGCGGTCATGATCTACCGGCCGCGCGGTCTCGTCTCGACGCGCACACCCTCGGTGTTCATCCATGAACGCAAGCCGGTCCCGGCCGCCATCGTGCAGAACGCGCGCACGGAGGGCCGGACGTGAGCAAAGCAC
>Ga0187784_10001613_pt1 | contig 17918 bp, 21 predicted proteins | sample 1015_SJ02_MP15_2_FD_132964 | JGI IMG/M metagenome (GOLD analysis project Ga0187784, IMG submission 132964) | Tropical peat soil microbial communities from peatlands in Department of Meta, Colombia - 1015_SJ02_MP15_20_MG | ecosystem: Environmental > Terrestrial > Soil > Wetlands > Peat | place...
AGATTTCTGGCTTTCCCACGTACCAAGAGAGAAAATTGAATCCTTCTTAGAAGACTTTCATCACTTATTGGCGAACAAGTCATCAGTAGTTATGGCAGACAACATCTACATCGCTGGCATCGGTGGGAAATTCGTCCAAAAAAAGAACGACATTAACACTTATAAGATGAGAAAGTTGGAAGATGGAAGTGAACATATGGTTTTAAAGAACTACTTTTCCATTGATGAACTCATTGGGATTTTTGCTAGGCACACCAGAGAGTTTGAAAGAAAGAACATCTTCTATGGCAGGTACTACTGGTATCTGTCTTACAGATTGAAGTGAGAGCTGTCAATAGAGAATGCGACTTCTTCGAAGCGCGCGGTAAACTTTACCCCCAAACCCCAAAACTACTTACTCTCTAACTTACACTCTTACCTACTTACACGCACTCACAACGCGCGCAAGAAGGCTAATGCAGCATGGTTGATTTGAACAGGCAAAAACTGGAGGTTAAGGCTGTAACCTTCGACCTGTGGGAGACTCTGCTCTTCGAAGAAGATGGTTCTGACCTGGAGAGAAGGGCTATTCGCTGTAATAGGCTCACTCAACTGTTGAACAGATTCGGCTTGGCCGTCTCGGTTGAAGAAGTCGAAGCTGCTTTAAAAGAGACTGTTTCCGCTATGATGAAGATCTGGGACAAGAACAGGGATGTCCCTCATCTTGACGTGATTCGTATCTTCTTCAAGTATGCGTCGAGGGGAAGACTAAGCTTAAAGAGCGAGTGGCTTAACGAGCTCAGCAAGGCCTATGTTTCGCCTCTTTTCGAGGTTCCACCGTACTTGAATCCGGACGCGGATGAGGTGCTCGAGTGGCTGATGAAAGAGAAGAAACAGGCTGGCATTATTTGCAACACGGGAATGACGCCTGGAGCCGAGCTGCGGCGGTTTCTTTCTCAAGCAGGAGTGGCGAAGTATTTTCGTGTGATGGTATTTTCGAATGAGGTGGGCGTTCGCAAGCCAGATCGAAGAATATTTAGCCTTACCGCAAGGGCGCTGAATGCAAAGCGGAGGGAGATCGTTCACGTTGGGGATAACCTGAAGACCGATGTTTGGGGTGCCAAGAGTGCAGGGTTCTGGGCGGTCCATCTTTCAGGCACCGAAGGGCGAGACAAGATTGCGGAGTCTGATCCGGAATCGCTGGTTTCGCTTTCAAGAAATCTCGGCAGCCTGCCAATTGAACAAGTTCAGCCAGACAAGACCATACCGTCCCTATCGATGTTTAAACAGACCATCGAAGAGTTGGAAGCGAGTGTCTAGCCCTTGGCGACAAAGAAAGCGCGCGCATTAGAAGTGCTCATATAACACGATTTCATCCATCGGCTTCCTGGATGGGGACTTGGTCTCGCCGTTACCGTGTCCAAGTTGGATCATGCAGGCGATTCTGTCCATCTGGCTTCCTTGCAGTATTTTTTTCAATTCCTCTTCTTCGTCTCTGTTTAGAAATGTGTATACGCAGCTACCGAGCCCTTCGTCTGTAGCGGCTAGCAGCATGTTTTCGACGGCCATCCACACCGACCCCGAAACGAGTTCATCTCTCACGCCTTCTGCAAGTCGGTAGGACACGGCAATCAGAATCGGGATGTCTTTCATGCCGGATTTGTCCCATGATCCGCCCCGAGCGGCCAGATATTTGGCTCTTTCAGGCGAGAATTGCATCCAATGCTTCTTGCTGAAGCTAGTGCAGTTCTGTGCGATTGCGTTTTTTGTCTCAGGAGCGGTGACAATTATGAAACGCCATGGCTGGCAATTGCCTGCGGAAGGAGCCCAGCGTCCCGCTTCAAGGATACGGCGCAAAGACTCTTCTGCCACACCGTCCTTCAAGAACTTCCTAATGCTTCTCCTTCTATTCACGACTTCTTTGAACTCCAATCACAACCCTCCTACTGAACATAGGGCGTGTTCTATACATTTGTATTCCAGTAACAGCTATTTCTTCACTCTGTCGAGATAGACTATGATAGTTTGCCCAAGTTCTTGCATATCATCGCGCCCTTCCTTTTTCTATTTTTGTTGGGCTGGAGACTTGGTAGGTTTTGATATACGAAGTAGGCCGTGAAGAACCCGTATGGCCGCGCGCGCTTTCAGTGGCGATGAGAAAGCCTGAACAAGAAGCCAATGTGACGGGAATAAGCCATGAATTGGCTGTCAAGGAAGAGAAGCTGAAAGAAACAGACGATGCCATACAGAAGCTTTGCCATGATGAGCAAGTGCATGTAGCCAAAGAGGCTGATTATACTAACGAGGAAAAAGCGCGCGCTTGAGAGATCCGCGCGGGGTCTTTTTGAGAGGTTCAACCTAGCGTACTCTGACATCAAGATTGATGATGACTACAACATCTCCGTAATAGGACTCTCGGGAGAACAGGATATCGACCAGATCAGCGGCGGAGAACGCGTCGCCTTAGCAATCGCCTTCAGACTAGCCATAGCACAGGTTTTGTCTGGAAAAGTTGAGACCATCATAATGGACGAACCCACAACTCACCTGGACGAGGAAAGAAGAAAAGAACTCGTAAACATACTAAGCTCCTTCTTCAAAGAAGGCGGCAGAATCATACCCCAAATGCTCATAACAACGCACCATCCAGAAATCGAAAACGTAGCAGACGTCATCTACACTGTGAAGAAGGAAGAAGGCTACTCAATCGCGGAATTGGCAGCCGTTCCGGAAGAGAACGCCTGAACTATTAGCGCGCACTCCCAAAACCGGGTGGGAAGGGCTTAAACGCTTGGATAGAGCATGAAGGTGACGTAATTAATGTGGAGTTTGGAGTGTCAAGTAGCGATTTTCCAACACATCATACTGATGAACAGAAAAAAGATTGCAGCCTGATTGTTTGTTGGAGAGATAATTCAAGGAAGAAACGGGCGCGCGAGAGTCCAGAAACAGCCTTGGGCTATCAAGAAACTTGTGGACGTGTTACTTGGCCTCCTCGATAGTCCAGGGATCAACGGTAACCAGAAGTTACTCGGAGAAGTCTTAACTGACATCTACGGTAAGGCTCCAGGATATGACTTCACAAATTGGGGCCGTAAGAAAGATGGCTGGTTCTTTCCGGATCAAGCGAGAGTGCAGAGAAGAATCAAGGACTTGAGTGACCACTACAAGAGCTCCAATGCCTATGGATGGACTAAAGACTTGGCGAAAGAAATGGCTAAGATATCACAGCCCGGAAAATCAAGCAAAGTCAAACAGGAAAGAAAGGATACTTTAGAACAGGAAGAATAGAAGAAGTGCGTACACAGTAAAGAATAATTAGCTATTTTTACATAAGCCTTATGGGGAAAAATATGGCTCCATCTTCGGGGAAGGAGCATCTTTAGGTGCACACGACAAGCCTTCTAGAGATAAAGATGTCGTATCGATATTGCTTGGCGCTTTTGTTGCGTATCTGGTAAAAGAGCTACTTGATAAATTGGTAGAAAAAAGATATGAGATTTGGAGCAGAATGATCATACTGCTCAACGAACTTCGAAGAAAAAAGGATACGGTGTTGATCGTAAATGGGGTCACTTCGCCTTTTCTTTGTGAAGCCTTTTTATCTTATTCATACGCGCAATCATTATCGCTCACTGCCTACGTTCCTCTATTATTTGCAGGACTAGGAATTTCATTATTATCGTCACTCGTCATAAGTCTCCTATTGTTCAGACCGGACAAACCCTCTTGGAACCCCTCACGACGTGAGGAAGTGTGTACTTTTGTAATCACGACAATATTCCCTGTCATGATCCCCTTCACAGTATTGGACTACGTTGAAGGGCATAGCAAAAGATGGGAAATTCCTATAGTCAAAATCTCTCCCTACTTGAAAAGAGATGGTCGCAGGTGTATTAATGCTGAATGGTGTTACGCTGCTCCCATGAGCGAAGAGTTCTGTAAACTGAACGGTAGCCCAAGAACCGGCCGTAACGTTCGCGCAACCTCTGGGTTCTGGATAACGTCTTTCCAAAACTCTTCTGAACTTGACAACAATCTTCGCTTCCAGTTGGTCACTTTACGAAAGGCTCATTGTTACTCTTCCACAATGGTCTTTCAGTTATTCACTTCTTCTTAAAACAGGTGGGGGCGCGCGTTAATGTGATGCTTCATTAACTCGCTACTCTTTTCTCCAAATAGAAGGAGGTACTCTATTCTGATAGGTTAAGATTATGCTAAGAATGTCCTGATAATGCTCATTTGCTTCGTCCTTATCTTTGAAAGGAATTATCGGATAAACACTCTCTACCATTATAGGCTTTCCCTCTTCAAGTTTGAACTTTGTCCTTATTTGCAGAAACTTGGTTAGAGTTGACTCATCTTCAGCTATGAGCATCTTGAAAGCAAGATCTGCTAGCAAATCTGCCATAGAATTACCATTCTTAAAATGTATCTCTTCAAATCTTAGGTCCGCAAAGAATCTAAAAAACATAAACTTCAATGCACCCAAGGATTCATACATTTTCTTAGACGCATTAGGCAGGTCATTCTTCTCTATGGATGCTCTTGCCTCAAGCATTGTATTTCTTATTGGAACATCATGTATCATGTCTTCTAGGTTGAGTGAATCGTAGTCAATATCATAATAGTTCTTGTAACTCCACTTCAAAAAGTCACCAGTTATTCTCACGTAGAATCCAACGTCGTCGATATCTGGAATTATATTCTGATGTTCTGCATCATTTCTGATTTTATTGAGTTGTATAAGACGCTGGAAATATGGGATATTTTTCTTCTGATTAACCTTTGGCGCAATTTCGTCAAAGCCTATTTTATGCAAAGCATTATTGAATGCCATGTCCTTGGCTTGTTCTCTTATTATCTGTTCCACAACGTAATGACTGTTATGAATGGCTAACAACAAGTGAATCTTAGACTTGATTTTGGAATGGGACAGGCCATGCTGATAAATCAATTTCATATTGATTAAGAAAGGTTTTATCTCTTCTTGAGTCAACACTTACTCACTATTTTGACTAATTCTTTTGGTTCTGCTATAAGTTTTCTCTCAAAAAGCCAATAAAGAGAAGTGTGAACAATAGTCCTTTCACTATAGAGGATGGAGATATTTGAGAATCTCTCCGATAATGCTTGGATTTAGACCAACTATAGTGAGCACTACTGCAACAGCTATGACGATTATCTTGAAAACAAAATTTAATGTCTCTTCAGGGTTTTTTAGGAGCCAATCGAGGAAAATGTTTCTTTCGCAAGGGAGAAGCTCGATCTTTGGATAGATGTTTCTGAGTGCTTCAAGGCATGTTCTTGTTCTTCCTAACATCCATTCTCTAATACTTATTAAGTCGTTTGAAAGGTCTCTATTTCCTTCCAAAAACGTCCAGCTGAAATTATATATCAAATCCTTGCGTGATAATCGAATATTTCCAAATTCGAACAATTCCTCAATTCTTTTAGCAAGTCGTCTCCAATATCTCTGTGCTTCATGGAAATTATTGATGGAAGAAGAAAGCATTTCGAACAATATAGTTATTTCACCTTCTTCGGTCAAAGGCCTATCGAAAATCAGGAATAACGGCACCATGAACAGAAATACAGCTATTGACAATAGATAGTATCTTGGATTGTGAAATCCAAATGCATATACAGCATAGAAAAGCATCAAAAGAAACGTCAAAACAGGAATAGCTATTCGCCACTAATAAGAGAATTCAATTTAGAGACGATGGTTCTTTTCATTAAAATGACTGGTTAAAAAGTGATTTCTTCTCACTAGGATTATTATGAGGATTGTAGGAAGAGCAAACCAAATTATGTAAGGTATAGATGACACTATCGAGACAATCCGAGGAGCAGATGCCACGACGAATAATGACAGAGCAAGTCCACAAGTCCAACCGTACAAGAAGACCTGAAGTGCTAACCCAAAAATGTCTGACGCTTTTAATTTCCTGACGAAATTATCTTTTGACTCTCCTTTGTCTGTATAAATCTTAGTCTTGTTGTCAGATTTCACGTGTAAGAGTAGTTAGGTCGTTCTATTTAAGAAACCACCTAGCTTCTTCGCTACTTTAACATTCAACAAAAAGGGCTTAACACCACGCAAAGAAAAGAGCGCGCGCTTTAGTGAAAAAAGTTCGAGTGCAGAGTAAAGAGGGAGAATATAATGTGAACTGAGGCTCTCTGCTCTCTTGCCTTAATAACAAATATCTGTTCTCTGTTTTTAAGAGCTGTGAAACGTGAAACAATTGTTCATAGCAGGACTTATCCATCAATCACGACAGATTTAACAGTGCCCTATTAACATACATCTTATATTCAACTTATAATAGATGTTGCACCAAGGGTTAAAACTATGCCAAATATAGATCTTGATGATCTTGCACATGCCCTTGACGACTTGAGAAAAGACTTTGAAAAGAAACTTGCAGACTTAGCCAATCAGGCAAAAATATCCGTGGATGATTTTGAAAAAGCATATAATAATGCGGTAGACACGGCGGTGAGCAAACTTAAGCTCGAGACCTCACAGGTTATAGAAACGAAGTCTAACGCCGATGGCAAAGTATGGTACAAAACTACGATTGAAGCATTAGGGTCAATAACAAATGAGTGGCCAACGGAAGAACCTAGTTCGGATGACCTTTATTGGAAAACACACAAAGAACAAGTTGATAATGCCTTATCTATGAGAAAAGATGTACTGCTCAAAATTATTGAAACAATAGGTAGCACCATTAGTGGTCTAATCAATCCAGGAAAGAGCTCAACTTCTTAGAAGCAAACACAATTCTCACTCGTTAACAAAACAAAAATCAAATGTAACCAGAATGGCGGCTGTAGTCCTACTTACGCTCCTGTAGCCTATGATAAATCAAGTCAAAGAGTTCGTATCTACGAACGATAAAAGTGCACTAAAACTTATTAGCTGAGTCAAGAGATAAAATTTACGAGGACAAAATGGTTATCTTAGCTGTTTCTGACATTCACATCGGTTATTCACAATCAAACGCTAGCCTGTTTAACACGTTTCTTCGAGAAACAAAAGACAGAAGCGACGTTGACATGCTAGTGATCCTTGGTGACTTTATCGATATGTGGAGAAGAGACGTAAGCGGGCTCTTCCTAGAAAACCATGAAATCTTAGAATCGCTTCTTGCATTGAAACAAAAACTTGCATTAAAACAAAAAATGCCGGTCCGTTACGTCGTAGGGAATCACGATTATCACTTACTCAAGCTTACCCGTGAGAGCTACCCTTTCAAGTTTGAACCAGACCTTCAATATCCTACAAAAGATGTAAATTATGTGTTTAAACATGGGTGGGAGTTTGACGACGAACAGCAGGGGCCCATTAAGGAATTGCTTTGCGATAATCTATCAGATGAAGCCGGGCAAGTAAGATCCGACATCTGGACATGGATCACTTCTCGATCTAAGGACTTAAAACTCATTGAAGAGGTTATTAAACAAAATAGCGAAAAACGCTTCTCTTTCTTTAATAAGAACAGCGAAAGAACGAAATACTTCCAGCGCCTGTTCGCTCCACCAAAAGACAGAGTATCAGCTGCTTTTAATGGGGTAGAGAAAAAAGCTGCCAAGAGCGTGAAAGAAGGGGAACTGCTTGTTTTTGGTCACACCCACCGACCGTTTGTCAGCACAGACAAGAAATTGGTGAATACTGGGTCGTGGGTTAGCGATGAAGAAACCTATAACACCTATGTGGAGCTTGATGGAAAGAAGATTCGCCTAATGCGTTACGGTGTGGGCGATATCACTCAAGCTATGACGAAAACAATTTAGCAAAAAAATATGCACATTAGCATTCGCTAGTAAGTGGGCGCGCTGAACAATCCTCATTAGTTTCCGCCTCAAAAAAGGAAGCGCAGCATTCATAAATTCAAACAAAATCAATTGCACTCTTGAAGGTTAACCCTAGATGAAAAAATCTGAGTGGTCCCATACTTTTCGAATAATGAAGCGTCTTTACTTGACTGAGCTTGTTTTCATCGCTGACAATCTGAGCCAAGATAGGGCTAAGTGGAGATATGATAAGCGCAAGAAAAGCAGTGTTGCTGAAGCTATCGCTTCTAACGTGAAAGAGGAGGAATTGGCTCAAGTATTACAGCAAAGCTGTGGAAAGAGAATGCCTTCTGGAGATACATTTCCCGACTTTGTTCAATTTGAGGATGTAGTTTTTGGGCCTCTAGGATTTCTTAAATCCCCAGTAGAGAGGCATCAATATGATTCGGAGATAGTTGCCGATATACTGACTAACTATGTAGAAGGAGAGAATTTTCTTGAAACATTGGCAGATGAGTTTCAACGCAAGATGCCCGAACAGATTCTCCAAACAGCGAAGAGCAAGGATGGAGTTAACAAGAAACTCGCATTGAAGCAGTTGGTCTTGACTTACTTAACTGACGAAGAGATTTGCAATACGGCAAATCAACTCCTTGGAAAAGACAAGATAAAGATAGCATTGCAAGATCTCTATGAGGACATTGAAGGGTCATGGATAGTAACTCGTTACGGACTCGCCATAAGAAAGCTAAAAGAGGAGTCTATAAACAGACTAGTAAGTCTCGCGAGACAACACTATGGAGAACATGACTTAGAGCCCGAACTGAGAAGTTATTCTGGAGATTTTCCGACCAGACTTCTTGAGTTTTGCATAAAGGAGAACCCTGAAACTATTTTGCGTAAACTATTTGGCGTTCCTGAATTAAGAAAAATAGCAAAGAATTTTGGTTTTGTGGTAGACAAAATCGAAAGCGTTGACCAGATTACTGCTCTCGTACTGCTAGGGCTTGGTTTTGACGTACCTCCACCCCTTGCAGGGGTGACAGCGTCTTTGAAAAGCATCCAAAAGTTGCAGAAAGACCTGTCGGAATCTCGTGATGTCGGATGGCGATCAGGAATCATGTCCCGCGTTTTTGTGGAGATGGAAAGAATTTTGCGCGATCTCGCGCACTTCTATATCGCTTTTCTTTGGAGAGAACGGTTGGACGATCTGCGAGAGAGAGTTGAGGAAGAGAGGAAAGAGCTCACTGCTAGGCAGGTTAAACTTAAAGTCTTAGATGTTTTCGTAAGGAGGAAGTTCAAAATCACAAAGCCTTTTGAGAGACTGGGTTTTGGAGATCTACTCAACTTATTGAAAATAATTGACAAGTGGGGCCAAGAAAGTACATCTTTGAAAAGAAAAATGACACGGTCGTTTAGTAGAACGCGAATTCTGGAGAAAAAAGAAATAAGACTGCTCGACAGTATTTCACCATTTCGTTCAAGTTTTGCGCATACGAAAGACTATCCGGGAGATGAAAAATGCGACGAGATCATTAGATTAATGGAGGATTTAGTGGAGAGGATTCGTTCGAGTAAGATTAGCCCGTTGGTTATGAGAGTTAGCAGAGAAGTCAGGGACGAATATGGTAAAAGCTATGCAGAATGTGTCGACGAGAACGGCGATCCATGGTTACTATATACTGATGAATATCTGGAAACCTCACGACCCTATTTTGTGTATTCAAAAACTCCTAATATCGCCGTGAACCCGGTAATTGTTGAGAAGCTGTTTTAAAGTCTATTCATGGGTCCGAAGTGTCCCATGTGTCGAAATGCAGCACGCACCGACCGGTGAAAAGTTGGACAGTGCTGGTTTTGAAGGTTACTGAAGTGACAGGAATTATATACTTTACAAGACATGGTATAATCCATATAATGTGATACTGAGATGGTAAAGAACCTTTTACTCGTTGAACTAACAACCAAGCATTGGCCAATACCTAGTATGCTTCTTGGGCTAGGAGTTTACCTTATAGGATTTTTAGCGTCTTTTTCGTCAGAAAATGGGCCAAGTCTATTTTTGCAGAACTGGTTTTTCCCTTTAGCTTCCTTCGGGATTTTTTGGGTTTCTTTCTTGTGGGTATGGGGATTTGGATATGTAAGAAAGATAATGGACGAGCTTGCTAAAGTCCTTGACATAAAGAAGACCACACTTGAAAAGGAAAATCAAAATCTCATGAAGAAGCTAACTAGCGACAAAAGAACTCTTCTCTGTGCGTCTCCTGGATTTGTCTTAGTGGTTTATCTCATATCCCCATTAAGGAAAGTCGTATTGGCCTATCCTTTCAATGAAGCTCTTTCGAATCCTATTGCAACAGCTTATACAGCACTCGTGGGTTTTTTGGTACTCTATCTGATTCTTGCAAGTGCTTACCTTATGTCTGAAGGGATTTTATTCTTGAGGAGAATAACGAAATTTCCCGTGAAAATGAAGTTTCTTCAAGTTGGAAAGAGAGTTAGATTCACCAAACTCAATAATTTCATAATACTCGCAACATTGGGGTGGTACGTAGGCGCTTCCTTAACGCTGACGGTTCGTTTTCTGACCTCAAACTTGGAACTGCTGGGTTTTCTCTTCTTTGTAATCGCGTTTGGGTTGTTCTTCTTTTTTGCCCCTGAGTACTTTCTCCACGAATCAATCGTTGCTTCAAAAGAGGAATTACTTTCGCAAATAGAGGCAGAGTTTTCTTCGAAAACAAAGCTTCCCATTCCACCAGGACATAATTCAGCAGAGGCGCTGTTACTGTGTACAATGTTTGAACGTGCAAGCGAAGTCAAAGAATGGGCATTCGAGACTGACCACCTAATTCAAATGTTAACTTCAACCGTAATTCCCATCGGGACCGTCGTACTTGAGATTTTGTTGAGACCATGACAACGTAATGAGAATACAATAATTCTCAGCGCTAGAAAACTTATTAGAAAGGTTCCAAATGCCTATACTCAATGCCTGAAAATGACCATTTCAATAGATTAAATTCCTACTTCACAAAGTCTAGACGCGGTTATGACATATTCCTCTGGGGTGCAAAGCACTTTGGCTACTATCCGATTGGTGTGAGAGTTTCAGAAAAGCAAGCACAATCGTTGATGCAAGATTTGATTGGGGAAAAGGTACACCTCCAAAGATCGGACAGAGTCCTAGACGCTGGTTGTGGCCAAGGGGTAGTGACTGTTTATTTAGCAGAGAGATACGGTTGCAGAATTGAAGGTATTACGGTGCTTGAGTTTGAAACTGAAGAAGCCATAAATTTAGCGCGTAAGCATGACGTTTCAGACTTGGTTGACTTTTCCTTGATGGACTATGCAGACATGACTTTTTCAGATGCAAGTTTTGATGCTGTCTACACCATGGAATCCTTGTCTCATGCCGTAGACGTAAAAAAAGCTTTGAGTGAGTTGTTTAGGGTTTTGAAAAATAAAGGCAAGATCGCACTGTTTGAGTACACGATAGCTGATGATAACGCCTTTTCAGAATCTGAAATGGAAGTGTTGGACAGGATCATCAATCTGTCGGCAATGGACGGTCTAAAGCAATTTAGACATGACAAATTCAGTTTTGTCATGAAAGATGTGGGCTTTCAAGACGTCAAAATTGAAAACATAACTGAAAATGTGGAACCATCTCTTAGACGTCTGAGAAATTACGCATTTATCCCGTATTACTTTGCTAAGCTAGTTGGAAAAGAGAAGAACCACCCAAACAGAACAGCTGCAGTTGAGTTCTACGAGATGGGAAAGAAAGACCTCTTTAGATATAACATAATTACTGCAGAGAAATGATGTTATGCGATAAATGCCGACGCGCTAATGGAAAAACCTAACAACGATTCGACCCACCGCACGCCGGCAACAGCGTTGATTTCTATCACGATATAATATCTGTTTTGCAGATGAAAGCAAAGAGAGATGAAATGGACAAACTCGAGTGAAGTCTTCTATTTCAGTTTGTCCCGTAATTTTCTTTTGTCTTCTTCTTCCTTAGTCGTCTTTCGTTCCTCTCTTTGCTCAACTTGCCTCTTATATTGTTCCCATCGTTGATTGGTCGCATTAACCAATCCTTTAACCCATTCTATTTCCTCTTTCAAATTGTCATGTGTCGATGTAACTACTCCTAGTTTGTTTCCACTCACGCTTACTGGTCTTTTCATATTGTATATGCTTGTTTGGTGTTCATTGACAAAAATCTGCACCCAAACATCATCTGGTACTGAATCCAACTCAAGTTCAGCTGTGTAAGCTTCTTCAAATTCGTCACTTTTGTACATTTTAAGTTTATCTGGGTCGAAAGGTTTCAGATTCACTTTTCCCATTTGTACATATCCCCTCAACTTTCAGTAAGATTCTGTTTCTGATTTTAAGCTTTTTGATAGATCAAGATTGACCATACGAAACTACCACATGTTTTACCGAGATTTCACGAGAACAGAGATTCATGACATGCTGAATGCTAGTGGTTTCTCCTTCGATGGGAATTTCAAGTTTCCAACTGCTGGAGGAAATCAAGCTTATGCTTTCGTTGCTGATGGAGCTATACTTATTGACAAAAGTTTAGGACTAACGGAGCAGCTGGAAAGTGTCATAAAAAGAGAATTGAAAATCGTTAAAAGAAAGACGTGGAAGACAAAAAAAGAGGAGAGCGACCCATCCAAGAGAGTCTATGAAGCCGCTGTTCCAAAAACCATTACAAAATTGAAAAGCATCAACGTACTGGAAAATTACTCCCGGGAGCTTGATACAATTCGTCCTGGAAAATCAGATGCCTCCAAGTACCATGATCTCATTTTCAATATTCTTAAAACCGTCTTTGATGGCCGATTGAGAAGACCAGAAAAAGAGGAATACCTGGCGGGCGATACTCAGAGAGTGGACATTACTTTTCAAAATCGGAGAGAAAATGGATTTTTCAAACAATTGGATGAAGGATATCACATTACCTGTCCCAACATCTTTGTCGAATGCAAGAATTATAATGGAGACCTGGGTGGTCCCGAGTTTGCTCAAATTCAAAGCAGATTGAACGAAACGAGAGGCCAATTTGGCATTATTGTCTGCCGTAACATATTGGATTTGAGGAAGGCCAAAGAACGTCAGGATAATCTGAAGAAAGATAAGAAATACGTTATTGTTCTTACGGATCAGGATATCAAGAAACTCGCGAAACTAAAAATGAGTGGAAAGGAAGATGAAATAGACAATCTCCTAGAGGACAAGTTCAAGAAACTAACTTGAAGACCTCGATCTGTCTTTCCAACCTCTGCTCTTGTAGTATCCCTCTTTTGCTTCTTCACTTCTTCTGCCTCGCTTCCGAGTCAATATGAAGTTGAAGTTGCTGTTCTTCGAAGGCTTTTCTAGATCGAACTTCCCAGTCATCCTATTCCTTTCGAAGTATCTCCAAGTACTCTCGGTCCAGACCTTTAAGATGACAAGTGTAGCAATATTGCTCTCCATCGTGGAAATCACAAACCTTTCCACAACCTCTGCAAGGTCTCTTCTCCCAGAGACTGAATATCTTACATTTAGGATCTTGAATCGCGTAGTCTTTACGCGCCATTCTTGCGCTTCCTCGATCGGCAACTCTCGTTCTCTCAAATAGGCTATTAATTCAGGTTTAGAGTTCCAACAGTCTTTACAGATGTTGAATGTAATCCAAGGCAAGTCGATAAACCTGATATCCTCTATCTCCGTGTAGGCTCTACAGAGATCACAGAGTAAGACTACAGTTACCTTGGAATTAGTCATTTTCTAGGTTCCCTCATCTGAGCCCAGAACATGCAATGTTTAAAAGTGAGCTCGCAAGAGGATCATGTTCTGCCTTTTCTTGAGGTTGTCTGTTGCCTTAGGCCAGTTTGGTTCTTCAGTTGTTCTGATGAGTTCAAGCTCACATTTTAAAAGGTCCAGTACGGTCTCTGCTCTAGAATTTTCGCGTTTCAGTGCTTCTTCCGCCCAGGATCTCAATTCTTGGTCACCTCGCATGCTTTTCAACCACGCAATGTCGCTTTCATCGAGAATAAATGAATGGAACAGCCATTCTGCGAAGTGGTCCATGACTTCGTATTGTGCAAGTTCGTCGTCCCAAGTGTCATAGACAATATTTTGCCAACGCTTTGCCTCGGCAGCTAGGAACTCTCCAATCTTAATTCTCTCTTCTAGGTAGGGCAGTTTGCCTAAGATCAGGGGAAGAAGCTTTGTCCAATGTGCGGCTGCTTTTCGTAAATCTGCACCGCATGCGACGGATGCGAGTAGGCCTTTTAACGTGAGTCTGTAAGCTTTTGCGTTTACTCCTTTCACGTTTTTGGCTTCGCTAAACAGGATGACAAACTGCAAGCGCAACGCGGTCTTGATGATCTGCTGGACGGTTGAGTAAGCCATGCCGGTGCCCCTCTCGATTTGGTACGCGTTTGCAGGTCCACATTCAGCTAAGAGCTTCAATACTTGAGTTTGTCTCGACGTTAGCTTAATACTATCATTTTTTGTGTTAGGTGAAACCATAGTATCACATTCTGATGATAGTATCGTGGTTCTATGGTATATATTTAACGGTTTCTACAACATTACGAGAAGGTGACATAATGAAATATAAACTGGAAATAGTCGCCGCAATGGATCTAGAACTATCAGCATGTATCATGACCTATGTGGATTGGAATAACTCGACTGGAAAGCTACAAACGCGAAGAAAAGAAAGCTTCCATTCTATTCGTGGAAGTTTTCAATGTCAGAAAAAAATTTTTCCAGTGATCAGTCTGGAGATGATGTTGTTTTGGGAAAGAAGCTTGCGTTGAGTTCTGTTCGGAGTCGTAAGGTCACCAGAATACCGTCACAAACCACCTACAAAATAACGGTGTACCTGCGTGCGTTTAGAATCGTGCCGGCTGAGAAGAGGATAGAATACATAGAAATGCTGGATGGAGTGATCAAGCGGTTGCTTACGATGATTAATTCTAAGAAGACGAAGACTCCTGTGCGTTTGAAGTGTATGATGGTATTCAACTATCTGATCAACACGAGCTACAATATGATCACAGATGTGGAGGTAGAAGAACTTGAACGACAAACTGCGGAGCTTGAGGAAGAAGCGAAACGCTCTGCTACAGAAGATAGCGATGATGAAGAAGAGAATAACCCTACCTGAAGACCCCATAGAATTAGTGCGGAAGCTCTTCTGCTTCAGACCTTATGAGTATCAGGCTCGGCTGTTGAGAGAAGAGAAGAAACGCATAGCCGTACGCTGGAGCAGACAGGCAGGAAAGACCACGTGCATAGCTCTACGGGCTATAACATACGCCATAACACACCCGAACACGCTTACATTAATCGTGGCACCATCGCTTAGGCAGAGCATGATAACACGCGACCGAGTACAAGATTTTCTCATGAGCATGCCCCGGGAATATCGAGTAGCGCTTATTGATAAGCTGCAGAGAACGACGATACGCTTCACTAACGGCAGCCGCATCGTCGCTTTGCCTAATAGTCCACAACTGCTCAGGGGTTATACTGCACATCAGGTAATCTGCGATGAAGCTGCATTCTTCAAAGACGACCAACTCGTCTTCTACAACGTATTATACCCCATGCTGAGCACGACTGACGGCATATTAATTGCTTCTAGCACACCATGGAGCAAGGACAGTGTTTTCTACAGAATGTGCCAGAGCCCAGAGTTTGAACAGTTCGTAACCAACTGCGAACAAGTCAAAGAAGCAGGCCTCATAAAACAGGGCTTCATAGACGAAATGAAAACGCTGCTGCCCCAAGAACGCTTCCAGCGAGAGTTTATGGCCGAATTCGTCGAAGACATCGACGCTTGGCTAACCCAAAGCCTCATCGTCAGGTGCGTAGACAGCAAACTGCAACCCTACGAATTTCTGGAAACACCCAAAGGCGAATTCTACATAGGCGTTGACTTCGGCAAAGAAATGGACCACAGCGTAGTACTGGTGGCACAAAAAACAGCCAAGGCTTTACAGATAGTGCATGTGCATCGGTTTCCGTTGAAGACCGAGTACGCCAGCGTAATCGGCTACACAAAGAGCCTATTGGATCGTTGGCAAGAAGTTAGAGCCGTCTACGCTGATGTCACTGGCGTTGGAAATTACATAGTTGAAGACATGTTCCGAAGCGGCATCCAAAACGTAACAGGCATACTGTTCACAGTGCAGAGCAAAGAGGAAATGGCTAGTATAATGAGAGAAAAAATGCGCCAAGGCGAAATCCACATACCATACACTCCAGCTAACAAGAGCCGAGACATCGACCTAACCAGCGAACTAAACATCGAAAAATACCAACTCATGAAAACAGGCCACCTCAGGTTCACCCACCTAGAAGGCAGCCACGACGACATCTTCTGGAGCATGGCACTAGCCGTGTACGCAGCCGTAAAGGCACCATTACCAGGAGCAGGCGCAGTCATGCTTCCGCACTAAATATAGACAAGTTCTAAGAATCTTCAAAAAACGAAAACAACACGCCCCGCATCCTTAACACACGGACCACAAGAAAATTGCGTCGAGTGCAGCGCGCGTCTCAACTCGTTTCGCCATGTTGACATCATTAACGAACCCCACGACTGCTACGGCTGCGTAGCACCCCGCGGATCATGACCTTCCACTAGGCGCTTGATGTTCTCGATTTCCTTTGAGCGCTCATTTCTCGCCTTGCGAGCTATGAGGGGAGAGATGAGCCTCAGCCATCCCCCAACTTCGACCGTCGCTGACCTGCTCAGCTTCGTCTTGTTCCCCTCCGCTGGTTCGATCGTGTAGACCCCCTTGACCGACGTCCCGCCAAACTTTACCATTGCTCCAAACTTGTGGCCTGGCTCCCACTCCGTGACCTCCATATTTACAACTCTCTTCCCGAACAGTTTGGCCGTGGCCGTGACTACTGCGACGCTACCGACACTGACTGGACGCTGCCACTCAACCTTCAGGGTATCTGGGTCCCATTCAGCAATCTTTCCCAAGTCAGAAATGTACTCCCACACCTTCTCAGGAGGCGCGTCTATGATCGTGCTCGCTTGGACTTGTATCATGGGACCTTCCACCCCCGGCGCGAGGAGGAAACGGCATGCGCGCGATTCTGCATAGAGGTTCTCCATTTTGAGCATAACTGAAATGGCTCTCGACAGTTGCACGTTGTGTTAACTCGACTCATAAGACTTTAGGAGCGGCGGCATTTCTTATGAGCGTGATTCCAACGCAAGCGCGCGAGAGGGTCAGCCTTTCTTTTTGACTGAACTATTCAGCGTAGCCGCCTCTTGTACCAGTTTCTTGAATGCAACCTCGTCGATTTTGTCGCCCTCGTGGATGACTATGGCTCGCGTAGCGTTCCCCTCGAGGTTGGTGTTGAAGAGACCTTTCGGATCGTTTATAGAAGCTCCCTTAGCGAAGGTCAGCCTCAAGTGATTCTTGTAGGTCTCACCGGTGCAAATGATCCCATCGTGAGACCATACTGGAACCCCCGCGGGGTTCGATGGCTTCCTCCATTTTCGCTCCTCAACGACTTCGGGGTCTGTCTCTTCGACGAGTTTGCGAATTCGATTTAATACTTCTCCGCGCCAGCTGCCAGGTTCAGCAATGTTCTTGTCGGTCAGTTTAGACGCCGACTGATGGTCTTCCTTCTTCCTTGGAGCTTTCACTTCACTGCTCATCACATCACCTGTGCCCTACGATTAATCGAAGTACATAATATAAAAACACGTAATCGAGCCGAGCCAAAAAGGTGACATTCCCCCATGATATACTATACCACGAAGCATAAGTGGGCCGGGTGGGATTTGCACCCAGCGCGAAGTGGAGATATCTCCCGCACCTTCCCTTTTTTCTCTTTTCCAAGCGTGTGCTTGGCGAGTGAATCAGTACGCGCTGAGATTTTCTGAGGTCTGAATGTACGTGCTTGTTCTGTCCAGACTTAAATCGAGGGAACTACCGCCTTTTGCTGTGAAAAAGCATGAGGAGCAAGCCAAGCCTTTGCTTTCAAATTTTGCATACTTCTTATATATTTAGACTTCAAATCTCACAATGGGCAGACTTATGGAAATGCTTGTTGACACTCCAGCGGTAATGATTCTTTTGGTCGACGCCGCGGGC
>Ga0187784_10001614_pt1 | contig 17912 bp, 10 predicted proteins | sample 1015_SJ02_MP15_2_FD_132964 | JGI IMG/M metagenome (GOLD analysis project Ga0187784, IMG submission 132964) | Tropical peat soil microbial communities from peatlands in Department of Meta, Colombia - 1015_SJ02_MP15_20_MG | ecosystem: Environmental > Terrestrial > Soil > Wetlands > Peat | place...
GAAAATGCTTTGGCACGGACGCGTTTATGAGAACTTCCGGAACGACATTCTCGATGCCATACCGCACCAGGTAAGGCAAAATGGCGAGAGCATATCTCCGCTACGGCGCAACCAGTTCGGATTCAATGTCGCCGGCCCGGTGCTCATCCCGCACCTGCTCAAGAATTCCAAAAACACGTTCTTTACGTTGTCCTATGAGGGAGTCCGCGAACTCGTCTTCCACGCTTCGCTGCACACGGTGCCCACCGCCGCACAGCGCGCCGGAGACTTCTCGCAAACCGTGGACGAAGCCGGCAATCTGCTGCCCATCTATGATGCGGCTACAACCACTCCGAACCCCGCTTACGATCCCAGCCAGCCCGTCTCCACCACTAATCTTCAGTACCTGCGGTCGACTTTTCCCGGCAACCGTATTCCGGCGAACCGCCTGGCGCCAATCGTGCAACAAGCACTGACCCTCTATCCTTTGCCCAATACTGACATCGGTCCCTTTTTCCAGAACAACTATTTCGTCAACGCTCCGGCCACAGACAACGCGGATGGGATCATTTTGAAGCTTGAACACCAAGTCGGCGAACGGCACAGATTCACGTCCGCAAGTACCCTCTCGAGCGGCTTTCTCAGCTCCACGAAATACTTCCCGAACATTGCCAGCCCAACGGAGCCGGAGCAGCATTTCTCGAACCGCCGCACGGAACTCGACTACGTTTTTACTGCCAATCCCAAGACCCTAAACTCGCTCAGCTTCACCGCGGTTTCCGACACGGCGCTGTCCGGAAATCCCTCGCAGACCGCCTTCCCCAGCTATCAATTCCTCACTAACTATCTCTCGATGGGTACCGCTTACCCTGATACGCGCGACGCCCGAAACACTTTCGAATTTCAGGACGCCCTCTCAGCTCGAAAGAGCAAGCATTCCTTCGGCCTGACCTTCCAGGCCGACGACTACCAGGTGAATTCATTCAATCCGGCCTATCCCTCCGGCTATTTTCAGTTCTCGACGGATATCACCAGCCTGCCGGGGATTATCGACACCGGTGATCCATTCGCGAGCTTCCTCCTCGGCCTGCCGGCCTACGCGGAACGCACCATCACGGCGTCGCCCTCCTATTTTCGCAACTCTTACCAATCCCTCTCAGGCCGTGACAAATACGAGCTTTCGGAGGATTTGACTTTCACTCTCAGCCTCAATTACAGCCGGCGCACGCCGCGGGTGGAGAAATACAATCGCCAGAGCACGGTTGATCCTTATGCCGTCGATCCCTCGTGCTGGAAGATGGGCGCTCTCGTATTTGCCGGCCTCAACCGCGTTCCGCGCGGCTTGCGCCCCTCCAATGTCGATCTCGACGGAAGTACGACCCTGACGTGGAACCCGCACGGGAATGCCAACACCGTAGTCCGCGCCTTTTATGGCCACTCGCACGGAATGATCCCGATCTACAACGGCCAGTGGGGCACGCAGGGGTTCTACGCGCGTCAGACCTTCATTTCCCAGAACACACAACTCAGCCCCGCGCTCGACCTGACCGCCGGCATTCCGCCCTTCACGACTCCGCTTCCGGACATTAGCCCGTCGGCGGCTGATAATACGGTGGCGGATTTCGTTGACCTCAGCGGAAGGGAGCCACTCTACCAATCGGCTTCGCTTTCCATTGAGCGCCAAGTGCCTTTTTCCATAGTTGTTTCAGTAGGCGCGAATTACAGCAACGGACGGGACCTCCTGGTGGGCGACGGGGTCGCCAATCCCAACGCCATTAACCCCTCGGCCCTGAGCTACGGCGACGCGCTTTACAATCTCTCGTTCCGGGACTCGTTGCAGCCCTACCCGCAATTTCAAGGTTTCGAGCTTTACGGCCACTACGCCTGGGGGCGTTACGAGCGGTCCTCCGGCTTCGTGCGCATCGAAAAGCACGCCTCCTTCGGCCTCGCTTTCACTGCTTATTACGAGTTCTCCAAACAGCTCGACGATTACTCCGCCCCTTACGGGAACCAGAACTTTTTCAACTGGCGCAACGATTGGGGGCTCTGCTCTTGGAATACGCCGCAGTATTTGCAGCTCAGCTACGTTTATGATCTTCCTTTCGGGTCCGGCGAGCCCCTTTTGCCCTTCTTGAACTGGGCGACGCCCCTGGTCACCGGCTGGTCGGTGAGCGGAACGGCCTACTGGAATGACGGGACGCCTCTGTCGCTTCATCCCGAGTTCAACAATACCGGCGGCGTGCTTCCTACGCTTAATGTTAATGTCGTGCCCGGCGTGGATCCCCATGTGACCCATCCGGGGCCCTCCCTGTGGTACGACCCGGCCGCCTTCGATCAGCCGCCGGATTTCACCCCCGGGAACGGGCCGCGTACCGAACCGGACCTGCTGGGCCCGGGTTATAATTCCATGGACCTGAGCGTGACCAAGCGCGTGCCCATGGGAGGCGAACGCACCTTCGAGCTCAGCGCCACCGCGATCAACGTGCTCAATCACGCGAACTGGAATTATCCCGATCCGAACATCGGCCCGGCCAGCGCGCCCAATGTGGATGCCGGAAAAATCATCGGCTCCCACGGTGGACGCGTAGTCCAGATTGGGCTGAAGTTCAGCTTCTGATGCCGCCAAATATGACTTACCAGAGAGGCCACAGAGTTCACGGGAAGAAACCAAGGCACCCCCTCCGCGATCCCTGTACTACTATTTCCGAACTTCTTTGCAGCGTGCAGAGATTTTGGCTCTGGAATCTTGAATCCGGAATTTTGGATGCGGCCGTGAGGCCGCGCTGTGCCCTGGGTAGTGGATCTATTGCTCTGCCTTGGCGGGACAACTCCTCGCGACCTTGGACCCGTGCCGCATTGGTGACTGTCTTTCTCGCCCTTTGCACTGCCGCCACCCTGCATGCGCAGACGGCCAACGTCTCGATCCCTGCCTGGGTGGAGACGAACGACTGCCCCAAGCCTCCCAAGTTCGAGGCCGCGCTCAACGGCAAGGCGGTACCCGTCACGGCGCAGATAGGTCCGGGCAGCGACCAGGTGATCCTGGTGGTGTTGGATCTGACGGGAGATCTCACGCTGGTTGACGCCGCCAAACAGGCGCTGGTTGCTGAAGTCTCCAAGCTTACTCCCAACGCCTGGGTGGGCCTCTTGCGTACCCAGGACGGCCTGCACGTGTTAGCTGACCCGGGCGCGACCCGCCAGCCCCTCATTGATGCGATCCACTCCCTGTCCAACAGCAACGAACCGGGCTTGCTCGAGACCGTGCAGTCGGCTCTCGCTTTGGCGGACGGGGTCATGCGCAAGTCACCGGTGCGCGTCTCAGTTCTATACATCACCGACGGTAGCATTTACAGCTACCGCGAAGACTACACAAATCCGGTTATCAATGAGAGCGATCCACACGATCTCAGTCGGCGCTTCCCCGAGGCTCTCATCAACGACAAGATTTCCAAGCTGCTCGAGGCCAGCAGTTCGCTCGAGGCGCCGCTCTTTGTGGTGCATCTCAATTACCGGCGGGACCGGCTCAACCTCGCGTATCAAAACGGCCTGGAGACACTCGCCGACGCGACGGGCGGCAAGTGCAATGTCTGCCGTTCGTTGGCCGAGATCCCGGAAGCCATCGCCGCAATGTTTGCGCGCATCTCGAGCGCCTGGAGGCTCACCTTGGCGCTCCCCACCAGGATTCACTACAACATCCAGATTCACTTAAGCGCTCCGTGCGGCGATGGAGGCCTGCGAATTTCGTGGCGAACACGCTTGCGCCCCAAGGAGGGATGAAAGCATGCGGCGGGGATATCTGCAATTCGCTGTAGTGCTGACGCTGTCGGTTGCGCTCGTGGTGTCGCTGGGCCTGCTCGTTCGGCAGTCCCGGCGGCTCGCGATCCTCGAACAGCAGCAAGAGGCGGAGCTGCGCTCACTGCGTCAACAGCTCGCGGCTCTTCGTCAGCGCGAGCCTCAAAAAGCTCCTGCTGAAGTCGAAAACCCGGTTCCAGCGGGGAATTGTCAAGCCACTCTCGCCAATCGGAATGCTACCATCGAACGGCTTAACCGCGAGCTGGGTGAAGCCCAGGCCAGCATCACGGGACTCCAGGCGCAGCTCTCAAATGCCAACGACGAACGCGAGAAGGCGATCGCCAGCGCCAACGAACTGCAGCAAAAGGAAAAGGAAGATTGGCAGACCCAGCTCGAGGCACTGAAACAGGATCTCGAATCCGCCCAGGCGGATGCACAAGCCTCCCGGCAGCGCCTGGCCGCTGTTGAGACGGATAATGCAAAGCTAAATAATAACAATAATGTGGCCTCCGCACGGGCCATCGATCTCGCCCAGGTGGTTGTGCAACTGCAAGACCTGGACAGCCGCCGCGAGGCTCTCCTGACTTCCATCATGCGCCGCTACCGTGACATCACGAGCCAGTTCCGGGCCATGAGCGGCATGCTCGGTTCGAGCCGTGATTCAAACACCAACAGCCCTTTCACGGACACCGCGCTCACCCGCATCCAAAGCGCGGTTTCCTCCGCCGACGATGAGCTTCGCCAGTTGGGTGACCTGAACGCTCAGGCGCGCCAACTGGAAAAAAAGCTGGCGAAAAAGTAGCCTTGAAGGGGGGCGGCGGAGCTTGTGGAGCTACCTTTTCAGATGGCTTGCGCGACTCAGATCCGAGTGAAGTCAACCCGTAGCAGGAGATCCTGATCCGGGCACCGCATCTCAAGGTACATCGCATTCGAGTTGACGCTGCGGAAGATTTGCGTGCAGTTGATCTCGTGCCAGCGGAGAGCAAGGGTGTGGGCGTCCTGCAGGACACCGGTAGCTTGGTGGTAATTACCGGAACTCTCGAACCAATAATAACGATACTGCCCGGCTTTCTCATCCCACGCGAAGATCGCATGTGCCTCGCCGATTGTGCTCCCGGAAGCCCTGTCGAGCATCCGGTAATCGAAGGTGAGGTAGGCGTCGCTGAAGAGATGGCGCAGGGAGCCGGTTCCACGAATGGTTTTCGTGGTTTGACCGCGCTGGGTCACCGTATAGTCCAACGCCCACTCGCCAATCATGAAGCTCAACGCCTCGATGGCCGCGGTTGTTTCAGATCGCCCCATCAATAAACCTCCGGAAACCCTCTTAGGGCAGAATTGGTTTGATGGCTAGTATGACGCCCGCCGCGGCGGACCCGCACGAGGGCTGCGTTGGGACCTATTTCCGCTCCGCCAGCGGCTTGGCGAGATCGTCGAGCAGATCGGGTTTGCCCTCCTGGCGGACAAGGTGCGGATAACGTTCGCCGCCGTGGTAATCAATCGTGCAGGTCTTGTAGTAGTCGTCGTTCAGCACCAGCAGGCGAATAGACTGAGGGCCGTTCTTGGCGGCGGCCAGGGCGTCATGCAACAGGTCCGGTGTGAAGGCTCGATCGTTCACCGCCACCACGCGCATGCCCGAGGTGATCCCCGCCTGATAAGCGAGGCCGCCTACCAACGAATCCTGCACCGATCCATCGTTGCCAAGACGCAAGCCAAGCGAGTATACGGCGCCCATTGCTCCCCCGGAGGGGCCGCCGCCGGCGCCTTCCGGCGGCTTTTCGGAATAATCGAGCTTCCACCCTCCGGCTTCGATCCCGCCCATGGGGGGCACAGGCGAGGTTGAAGTCAACCGACTGTGGAAGAACCCGGCCCAGTCGTAAGGCACAACTTGGTTGAGAGCGCTGACCAGATCCTGGAAGTTGTAAGTCTTAAGCTCGGGGCCACTGTTGGGGCCGCCATAAAAGAGACGGCAGAAGTCCTCGATAGACTTCTGGCCGTGGCTTTGGTCGTGGAGAAGCGTGGCAACCTCGAGCCACAACAGATCGCCTTCCTCGTAGTAGTCAGAGCCACGCCGCCAGTCGAGCCAACCTCCCCGGCCAAAAGACAGGCCGGCGACTGCGTCGGCGGTGTCTTGGAGTGGCCGCCAGGTGCGCCCAGGCCGGCCCGGACCGAGTTCCGCGGCCGTAGTGGCAAGATTCTCGCGGTACTGCTCCGAAGTCCAGAGTCCGCTGCGCGTGGCCAGGAGATTGCCGAGGAAATCAGTAAGACCCTCATAGACCCACAGCAGATCGTCCCTCATCGGTGTCTCGAAATCTGGGGTGCTTAGGTCAGCGGGACGGCGAAACTTGCCGTTCCAGGAGTGGACGAATTCGTGTGAGAGGAGGCCACCCGCCCCGCGCCTCCCCTGTGGCGAGACCACGCCGCGTTCCTCAATCCGGCTGTCGTTGGACTCGTGGTGCTCGAGCCCGAAGTGCGCCACGTGATTGCTCAGGGTCAGCAGGAAATGATAGTCGTGATAGTGCCGCGTACCGAATAGCTTACCGGTCTCCGCCACCAGGTTCGTGAGGCCCTTCTGCACTTCCGGACTTATGTCAAGCGCCGCCGCGCTGTCTGCTACCATGTCGATCTCGTGATGAATCGCCTCGCCGGACGGTGTCAAGTCCACGGCGCGGTAATACTCCCCAGCAATCAAGGGGGAATCGACTAAACGGTCAAGCGCCACCGGCACGAAGGTCACGTCGTTACCTTTGGAGCTTTCTGGGGGCAGTGCCGTCCCGAACTTCCACCCCTCCGGCAAGCGCAATGTGGCGTGATAAGTGATCTTCGCGGCGGGAAGTCCTGCGGGGTAGAGCAAGTTCTGATTCCAACTAACGATCACCAACTTGTCGGTGGCGGACCCGCCAAACACTCCCCCGGAATCGATGTAGTCGAAATCGATCTCGAGGCTTTGTGCGCCTTGCGGGGCCTGCACGTGAAAAGTGAATACGTCACCCAGATCGCGCCGCCAGGGGACCGCTTTGCCGTCCACCATGAACTTGAGCCCCGCCACGCTTCCGATGGGCCCCGAGGGGTCGTGCTGCCCCGGAATCCATTTGGGATAATAAAAGGTGAGCAGCCCTGGCTGCACGGGCATCACCATGTGCGTGTGAAGAATCTTCTCCGGGGCTTGCGTCGCATCGAGCGTTAGGGCGATTGCCGGCCCAGTCTGCGCGGGCAAAACCACAGCCCACCAAACCACTGCTGCAAACAGCAGGATCAAGACTCGGATGCGAACGAAAGTCATCAGTATGCTCCTTTACGCGAGGTACCTGCCCCATAGGCTTCGCATGACAGGAAGAACTGAAATCATAATCCCGCCTAGCTCGCGCCGCAACCCCGATCCCTGCGATCGCGAGCGCTGCGGAGACCTGCCTCCCGCCATCGCGCCAGGCGAACCTGCTTACTTCGCGGCCCGTCCTCGGTCTGCGACATCCGGAGCAGTCCGGGGCTGAATCCGCGTGATTTCCAGTTCCGCAAGAGGCCGGGAGGCGCCGTCAACCTGGCGGAAATAATCGAGCGCCGCGGTACGATCTCCGCGTCGCTCGGCGACATACCCAAGAACCAAGTTTCTTTCGTCTTGAGATGGCAAGTTCTCGATGACTAGATCGGGCGGGAGCAACGAAGGCCTGAATCGCCGCAAGAAGCTGAGATTCAGCGGAACGGTGCTGTAAGGGAGAACATTCCCTTTCGGCGTTTGGTATTCGAGGTAAGGGTAGAAATCCGTCGACGCAAAATCGGCGGGGCGGCCAGTCAGCGCAGGCAGGTAGGCCAAGGCTTTGTTCATGGAGTCGCCGTAGAGCAAGAGTTCGCCCAGCAGAGAAGTCATGCTCGGGACACCGATAGCCGACAAATCTTGTCGAATCCTGAGGTTATTGTCGAACTCTTCGATCAGACGGTAATCACAGGCGAGCGGTGAAGCTGAGGCAATTAGCACTCCCTGCTCCGGCCCCTGGAAGAACGCCACATGCCGAAAGGCCTGGGCGGCGGTGTTCAGAATTATCAACAGGTCCTGGGTACGCATGTGGTGGATCTGCACCCATTGCTGGAGAACCCCGTGCTCCCCCAGGTGCGCGCGGCAAAGCTCGTAAAACTCCTTATTGTACAGATCGGCCTCGCCGGCGATCCAGATGGAAGTGATTTCAATGGTGATCAGATCGTAGTTATCGCGGGACAGCAAAAGGAAATTGCGCCCATCGGTAATGGAAAGGCGGACGCGAGGGTCACGGTCAAATACGCCATCATTGACGTCTTGAAACCAGCGGCCTGCCGCCTCTACGATGCTGGGGGCCAATTCCGCGACGTCGATGTGCTGGAAGGGGAAAAGCGAGATCGTCCGCAAGGTGCTACCGGTTCCCAATCCGATCACCATCGCGCTCTTGAATTCTCGCGTGAAGAGAATCGGCACCAGCGCGAAGCGGATCTGCGCCTGGACCTCGCCGCCATCATTGCCCTGAAATTTGCCGTTGGAGAGGAGAGACCTCACCGATCCGACTTGGACCACCGAGGTCAAGCCTCCTTGAACATCTTCGCGGTGATAGAGCACCCGGTCCGGCAAACCGCCGCGGAAATAAACATACGCACCGCATGACATCCGGCGGGCGTCCCAGTGCCCCGGAACAATCCAAAGCAGTACGGCGAGAGGAGCAGTTGCGACCACCAGCATCAGCTTTCGGGCTGGTTGGAGGGAAACGAAGACAAGGCCGAAAAAGACCGCCAGGATCAAGTTGACGGCGGCGGCGCAACGAAGCGAGGCCAGCGAACCCTGCCGAGGCAACAGGACGAAACCCGCGACTAACGACCCAAGGATGGCGCCTACGGTGTTGGCCGCATAAACCCCTCCCACGCTCGTTCCTGCGCGCCGCATTTCACGACTGTAAAGGTTGAGTATGAGCGGAAAACTCAAGCCCAAAAGCACGGCTGGACAAATCAATAGGAAGAAAGCGCAGGAAAAGCGCACCAGTTCTTCCGCCACGAAATACGTTGCGTCGTACTTCGAAAGCCAGATGCTTCCGAGCACCAGAACGCCGAACAGCAGGCAGTCGATCAGTGGCTCGTTGACGCGAAGCCAACGAAAGACAGCGGGCTGGGACCCATGGCGATTTCTCCACGTTACTACACTAACCCTCAAGGCGACCAGTAAGGCCAGGCTGATCAGTGCGCATGTGCCAAGGCCAAGATTAAAAAAGTCGGGAATTCGGTCCCAGAGGCGGACGGTGAGGAAAACGACCAGACTCAGTGCGGCCTGTGAAATGGCCAGCGCCCGCCCCCAAACCACCGGGCTTGTGAAATGCCGGGAGACAATTTGCGCGCCCCACGCCAAACCGCACAGCATCGCGAACAGCATCGTCCCAAACGCGTAAACACTGTTGCCGACTGTAAACGCCAAGACATGCGTCCAGAGGACCTCATACCCGAGAGCGACCGCCCCAGTAAAAAACGAGCCGAAGAGCAATACGGCAGCGACTTGGCGCGAGGCTGGCCGCTCGTCGCTCGACCGATCGCCAGTCAGATCAGGAGCAGCGGGTGGGAGTTCCAGCGCGCGCTTCCTGCGAGACACGATGGCAGCGAAAATGAGAAAGTTAATCGCGCAGGCAATTCGGATGGTCCACGCGACTCCCCACACAGGTGTTAGCAGAAATGTGGAAGCGAGTACGCCCGCAGCAGCTCCCGTCGTGTTCCAGGCGTAAAGCCGATCCACCTCAACCTGGAATTCTGAGCACCCGGACGACACGTACCGGGCGAGGGCGGGCAAGGTACCGCCCATCAGCAGGGTGGGAACAAGGATGACGAGAGCTGCGAGGCCGAACCGCACTGCGGTCAACGTGGCTGCGCCAAAATGAAAGCGATGAAAAAGGGAAACATAAGAGTCGGTCATCAATGCAAAGAGTCTTGGGATGAATAGACCATAAATGCCCACCAGCAATTCCAGTCCCCCATAGACCAAGAGTGAAGGCGGGCGACGGTCCACCCATCGGCCGACCAGATAAGCGCCGAGCGCCAATCCTCCCAGAAAAGCTGCGAGGACAGTGCTGACCGCATAGGCCGTATTCCCAAAGGTGTAAGTCAGCAGGCGCGTGAAGACGGTTTCAAAAATGAGGCTCGATACACCTGAAAAGAAGAACAAGATGTACAAGCTTTGCAGCATGAGCGACCTGTCATGAAGCCGAGTTGAAATCCACTCCGCAGGACAAGGGCGAAATGGGGCCGAGCAGCGTCCAAAGAATACCCGCGCAGATCAGCGGCATGAGTCCGAAGCCGATGAAGACGGGCAAATACGAAAAACGGTCAATCACCACACCTGTGAGAAGAGCACAGACCATGCCGCCGAACCCCGAACCCATGCTGGCCAAACCCCAGATTGAACCCACCAGGTTCTTGGGGTAGACGTCGGCGGGAAAAGCCAGCATGATTGAGCCGCACCCAGTATATCCGAGCATGGCCAATGAGACGAGGATAATGGACGTTTGCGCGTCGCGTACCAATACGGCCGGAATCGCGCTGGTCATGAGCGCCGCAAAAAGTGCGACTCCACCCTTGCGAGCCATGTTGAGTGAATACCCCCGTTTTAGTATCCAGCCCGATACCCATCCTCCCAGAATATTCCCCAGCCCCGCAAACAGGAAGGGAATCCAAGCGTATTTCCCAATCGAGGCCATGCTGAAATGGCGCGCCCGCTTGAGGTATTCCGGAAACCAGAAGATGTAGAAGTACCACACCGGATCGAGAAAAACTTTGGCCAGTGTGAAGCTCCACACAAAACGCGTGCGGAACAACGCCCAGGGAGATACTGCTGGCGGTAAATCTCGACTTGAAGGTCGGCTTCTCTCCTGGATAAGAAGGGGGTCGGCAGTGGTTGATCTTTCGCCGGACGGACTCGATTCTGCACCCGGCCCTCCCTGCCCCGTATTCATTCGAGGAGGGGAGTCGTTGTAAACAAGGGACCAGATTAACAACCAGACGAAGCCCACCAGCCCCACCCAGATGAATGCCTGCCGCCATCCGTGATGAAGCAAAATCCAGACCACCAAGGGAGGCGCCAGGATCGCTCCAGCAGCCGAGCCGCTGTTGAAGATGCCGGAAGCGAGCGCGCGCTCTTTAACTGGAAACCATTCGGCCACCACCTTCACGCAAGCAGGCCAATTGCCAGCTTCGCCGGCCCCCAGCAGGAACTGATAAGCGCCCAATGAGCGAGGTCCGCGCGCCAGAGCGTTCAGGATGCTTGCTGCCGACCACCAAGCCATTGTCAAGGCAAAGCCCAGGCGAGTTCCCAAGCGATCGAGGAGCGGGCCGGAAATTCCATTGGCGATAGTATAGGCCAGCATGAAACCGAAGACCACTCGCGCATAAGCCGCGTGGCTCATGCCGAACTGGTCGATGAGGACTGGCGCGGCCACGGAAAGCGTCTGCCGGTCAAGGTAATTGATGGTGGTGGCGAGGAAGGCCAGGGCAATCATCAGCCACCGCCAGGAAGGGTTCGAGAGTGTCATGTTGAAGCTGGCTTACCTTTTGGTTTACGACCTCGGTGCTTTGTGCCCTGGCGTGACACCGGCGTATCGGTCCTCGGCCTGACATGCCTGATGCGCTACGCCAGATCCAACCTGATCACTTCGTAGACCTGTACCTGGGGAACGGTGACCTCGACCCAGCCATCGCGAACGTTCCAAACAGGCTTCGATCCGCTCCACATCAGATCCACGGACTTCGCGTTCCGACCCTGGGGAAGCCGCAGACGCACCCGCACGTCCTTGAGGGGAAGGAATTCTTCCTGCACGAGTAGCTTCTTCCAGATGTTCCCGGTATTGGCCAGCAGATGCAGAAGCAGGGTCTCTCGAGAGGCCGCGAACTGGTGCATCAGACCGGGATGAAACTCAAGCTCAGAAGGCCGCGTCGGGGCAAGAATGGGATCGAGCAGGGAACTAAAATAAGCCCGCAGGGATTCGTTGAGACTTTCCTCATAAACGGCTTCCAGCCCCGAGCCGATATAGATCACTCGCCCCTTCCCATGCTGCCGCGTAACGACCGCCGGACCCAAGGTGCGACGATGGCCGCGGTCCTCGGTCTCCGCGATGACCTCTGCGCCATTCGACGCTTGAAACTGCATCACCTGGGGATCTTGGGGGAGCAGCTTGTGGGAGGAAATAACGTGTAGATACAAATCAGGTATTTCAATGGGCTCAGGCGCCTTCAAGTTTACGCCAAACAATTCAGCCAACCCGTAATCACGGCGCGGTCTCCCAAACTCATCCGCAATCGAAGTCAAATGGGTGGCCAGCAAGGAGCCGCCTGCTTCCACATAGCCTGCCTGCGCCGAGCATTGTGCTTCGCTCAAGCAGGCGGCGTTCGGGGCAAACACCAGCTTATATCGTGCCAGCCGCTCCGCCGACATTTCATAATCTAGAAACGGCTCGGCATCGTAACCGAGATCTTTTATGAGCTGCCAAGCCCCGTAATAGTAATTCCGGTAAGCCTGAGGGACAAACAGCGGGTGTTGGTACCACCGTATGGTTTGCGCGCCGGTCAGGATACCAACCTGCGGCTTGGGACTTACGGACCGCAGCAGTGGGCCGTTCTTCTGCGCGAAATCGAAGATCGCCTTGAGGCTGCGAATCGAAGGCACATCCAGGATGTCCCGAGGCTCATAGTACGCGCGATTGAGGCCCCAATAGCAGTAACCAACCCCCGCCGTGGTCGCCACCGCAGCGTCCAGCTTGAGTCTCTCGCCCTCGACGGGCGCACTATACCAGCCGCGCACGGACTTGTCCCTGAGGTGCTCGGAATTATATTCCGTGTGCGAGCTGATGTAAGTCCAAATCACTTTGCCGGTCGATTGACCCAACCGCATATTGAAAAGCTTCTGCTCGGGCGTCTCCGCCGCCTCAAACATAAAACCGTCGACGTACCGGTAAGCGTGCGCCCGCACGCTCCGGCTCAGCAACCCGGTGTCGTTGTACACTATGGGCACGTCGCGCACCTGGCGAACCATCTCCGCGATCTCACGCATGAAGCCGACCACTACGTCTTCCGCCATCCATTGCCAGTAGTCGATCAGGTCCTCTTGCGTTGCGCTGCCGTCTTGCAAGGGAATGCTTTTCCCACGGGCCTTCTGGTATGCCGCCTGGCAGTACTGGGAATGGCAGAAGCGCGATTCCTGGTCCATGCCTTCGTAGGGCCCGTCGAAGTACATCAGATCGACGGGATAGTTGGTGACCACTTCTCGCACTCTTTCTCGAATCTGCTCACGCAGCGGACTGTTCAGGCATCCTTCGTAGAAGCGGGTCCAGCCCATGTGACGGGTAATCAATGGCTTGCCGTCAGCGTCGTAGCGCATCCACTCCCGGTATTCGGGGTTATCCGACTGCACGTCCATAAAGGGATGGTTGAGTGGATTGTAAGCCACAACCTTAACTCCGGCATTGTGGAACAGATCCATCGTCTCCCGAAAGGGATCGCGGCCGCCCAGCTCAGGATGGTGTGGAAACTTGGTTTTGGTGGGGAAAAAAGCAACGTAGGAGTAAGTGGGATAACGGAAGGCATCGCAGTTCAGCCGGCGGCAAAGCGCCAACGCCTTCTTCGGCTCGTACTCCAAGGAGGGATAAAAAGGCGGGACGTAGCCTTCCGCAATCATCAGCCGCGTGGTGCGAATCCACTCAAAGGCTGGCCCCGCCGCTTCGTTACTGTCTGCAGCAACCCCCTCTTTCGCCGCAAACCCGCCCCAGGCCGCGCTTGCCGCCAAAACCCCGCCGCCCTGTAACAACTCACGCCGGCTGATGCCCTTCATGGCAGCCACCTTCTTTCCCTGACCGATAAATTGCTATCTACAAGCGTACGCCGCGCAAAGGGCGGATATACCAGCGCTGCAATCGAGCCCAATGCCAACCCGTATCCGATCTTTTGGACCAATAGCAGCGGCGATAGAGCCCAGAGAATATCGAGAACGAACAGAGCCGAAAATAACCGCCGGAACTTTGCGCCCGCCGCGGGGTGATTGAGCCCAACCGAGGAAAGCAAGTACAGCCGTATTGGAAAGGGAAAAGATTCCCAAGTTCAGGAGATCACTCAGACCGTACCGGCGGGTTCACCTCGCGACGCGGCTGCGCCAAGCTGTCTCTATTTCATTGCACGAATTCAGATGAGGTTTCAAGCGCCAAAGATCTCCGCCGGCGCCACGCTGAAGCCTGGCAATAGTTCGGGATTGTCCAACGCTTGGGCGTCTTCGCGAACCTCGATGTGGCCGCCCGGCCGGTAAAGGTACGCAAGCCGCGCCTCCGGATAAAGCACCCATACGGCTCGAGCCCCAGCAGCAAGATACTGCTGAGCTTTGCGCGCGAGGTCGTCAGGCGTGTCCGAAACTGAGGCGACCTCAATCGCGAGGTCGGGTGCGCCACGCGGTCGCTGGTGCGGGTTCAGCTCCTGAACTCGCTCAGCGCGGAGGAACGAAAGATCGGGAATTCGTACCGTAGCTTCCGACAATTGGAAGTCAGTCTCCCAGAAAACCAATCCCAGCTTTTGCGCCTCAACAAAAGCATAGAGCTTCATGCCCAGCCGGTCGCGAATCATGTTGTGGAAAAGGCTTGGTGAGGCTAACATGCTGATCAGCACGCCCGCGTCGAGTTCGTATCTTGTGCCTCCCTTGTCGGGAAGCGCGTCGAATTGTTCTATACTCATTAGGGTCGTGGTCGCCATGCTCGTAGCCGCTTGGCGGCACTATATCACAGAGTTCATATGACCAACTACCAGAGATTTGTGAAAACCATCAACTGGGAGCTTTCCGACCGGATCATGACTTACGACCTGGTGGACCACGCCGAGCTTCTCAGCCGCTACGGGGGCGGAGGAGATTTGCTGGAGCGCAACGCCCGCATGTGCAAACAGATCGGCCTGGACGCCACGCGCTACATTCATGATCCGGAACACCACTGGATGGGCGACAAGATCAAGGATTGGATTCGCTTCTTGGGCGTGGACCCGGGGGAATGGGAGGTGGCGGAAAAAGGCGGGACGGCATGGATTGCCAAGCGGCCTTTCAGCGACCTGCGGGGCCTCGAGAAGAACATGCCCAGCATGCCCAAGAAGAGCCAGGTCGAAGAGTGGTACAAACCGGCGATCAAAAGGATCAAAGAGGTTTACGATTCGTTCGACGTGGTCTTCATCGGTGACGTCGAAGGACCTCTCACGGATGCTTACACGTACACTGACATGACGCTTTTCTGCGAGGCCATTTACGACGCCCCGGAACTGGTCGACCGGCTGATCGAAGTGTGCGGCGCCTTTTCGCAGTATATCGCAGAGGTGTACGCGGAGAATCCCTCGGCCCCGCTCCTGTTCATGGGCGAAGACGTCGCCGGCAAACACGGCCCGATCTTCAGCCCCGACTTCATCCGCGCCAAGGCTTTGCCGATTTGGAAACGCATCGCCGCGCCCGTAAAATCCAAAGGTTATAAATTCCTTTATCATACCGATGGGCGTGCCGCGCAGATTCTGCCCATCGTCGTACACGAGCTTGGCGCGGACGGATTCAATCCTATTGAGCGCAATGGCTGCAACGACATCTTCCAGATTCGCCGTCTCTATCCCCACACCTTGCTTTTTGGCAACGTCTGCTGCGAAAATACCCTGCCCTATGGCACACCCGAAGACGTCGAGCGCGAAACCTTCGAGCTTATCGAAAAAATCGGGCCACAGGGAGGTATCCTGATCGGATCTTCCAGCGAAGTGCACGACTTGGTGCCTGTGGAGAACGCGCTGCGCATGTACGAGACTGTGCATCGCTATGGCAACTACCCAATCGCTCTTTCGAGAAGGTGAGCGGAGGACCAAAATGAATCGCCGAGATTTTCTGGGAAGCGTGGCCGCGACTGCGGCGGTGGGACAGATTCTGAAGATGCCGTTGCCCATTGGGGAGAGCGTCCGCTCGCCCTTGCCCCGAGCCAAATGGCTCGAGAACGGGTTGATTAACGCAGGAGGAAGCCATGAGCCGTACATCTTCGTCGTTCGCCGAGGAGGCGAGCGCCTTGACGCACGCAAGGACTACGAATGGAACCAAAGCGAGGAGCTGATTCGCACACTGCACAACCAGGGCATCGAAGTATTCCACACGCACCTTTACAAAGGGTTTGGCATGGCCGCTGAGAAGCCCGAAATGGAGGACGCCCGACGGGCCGCGGCCATTGCCCATCGTTATGGTATGAAAGTGGATAGTTATATTCAATGGAATACCATGATGTATGAGACCTTTTTTGCGGAGGAGCCGCGCGCCAAGGATTGGATCCAGCGCGACCTAAGCGGCCTGCCGATTCTGCTGGTCTACGGCTTCCAGCAATCCTATCGTTACCGCCCCTGTTTCACTCACCAGGAGTACCTGGATTATCTGAAGCAAATCGTCCGTTACGCCGTCGAAGAGGTGAAGACGGACTTTATCCACTTTGACAACTTCGATCTTAACGCAGAGCCCGATTCCTGCCACTGCCCGGCGTGCGTGGAGGGATTCCGCGCTTTCCTGCGGGCCAAGTACTCGCCTGAAAAGCGGCACGAGCGGTTTGGCTTTGAGAACGTCGACTACGTGAATCCGCCGCAGTGGAACCGCCAGAACCGGCCAGAGAAGATGGCCATCATCTTCGATCCCGCCATCCAGGAATGGATTGATTTCCGCTGCGCGGTCATGGCCGACGCGTTGCGCCAGATGGCGGAGTACGCCCGGTCGCTGAATTCCGAAGTGGCGGTCGAAATCAACCCGCACGGTATCACGGGCGGGAATCGCGCCTGGGAAAACGCCGTCGACCACTCTCGCCTGCTGACCTCGACGGATGTCTTCTGGACCGAGGAGGAGAACCCTTGCGTTTACCTTCCAGACGGCCGCCTGATTTCGAAGATCCGCAGCTACAAACTGGCGCGCGCTTATAACAATATCCTGCTGGCGTATATTGAGGACAGCCCGGTGGCCATGGCCGAGAGCCTGGCTTTCAATCAGACGCTGGGCTTCGTGGGGACGGCGCCGCTGCCATCCGCGATGCTCGAGCACGTGGCGTTTTACCGGAGGAACCGCGAGCTTTACCTGGGCACGAAAGATGTGGCCAGCGTCGGCGTGTTGCGTTCCTATGCCTCGATCACTTATCACCACGCGCGCGCTCAACTCAGTGCAATTCTGGCTGAGCAGGCTCTCATTCAGTCACGAGTTCCTTTCAAGCTCGTTTTCGACGAAACCCCACCTCTTACTCCCCTCCCCGCTCGGGGAGGGGAATCAGGGGTGGGGGAGCGTTCGACACTTCAGGTGCTCGTGTTACCGGATTCGGAATGCCTCTCGGATGAGCAATTGGCGCGAATCCGCAGCTTTGTCGAACGCGGTGGCGGACTCGTGGCCATCGGGCAGGCGGGAATCTACGATGAATGGCGGCGGTTGCGTCCGGAACCGGGATTGAAAGGCCTCATCGATGGCCAGGCGCCCGCACGCGATTACGAAGAGGAAGTCCAGGAAACCGCCGCGACAGGTCATTCTCAACGGAAGACTTTCGGAAAGGGGCGCGTGGTTTACTTGCCCGCAGTCGAATTCGACGGCGCCATGCCGGAAGCGGAACCCTATTTCAATATCAGCAACCGGTTTTGGAGGCGCCCGCAGAACTGGGAGGAACTCATCGCCGCAATCCGCTGGGCGGCCAATGCCGATATGCCCCTGGAGGTGTCCGGGCCGGATTTCCTGGTCGCCAACCTTGTCGAGCAGGACACCCGTCAGCGAAGGCTTCTGCACCTGGTTAACTACGATGCGGCGAAGACGCCCTCGATTTCCTCCCTGCAATGCACCGTGCGCGTGCCCGGCGGGAACGTGGCGAAGGAAGTCACGATGTACGAGGTCGATACAGAATCGCCACGCCAGCTCAGCTTCACGCCCGGCCCATCGTCCGCAAAGTTCATGATTCCTGAGATGAAAATCTACGCGATTGTCGCCGTCAGTTGGTAGTCTCGCGCTGCCACGCCCTCACTGCGGCGCTCCAACAGCAGCGCGTCGCGCCACAGGCCGTCCAGCTTGCCGCCTTCGCAAATGGCCAGTCCGGAAATGAGACACCATTTGCCATTTGAATTGCTTTGCACTCCGGGGAAGAGCCGCGCACCTATCA
>Ga0187784_10001615_pt1 | contig 17908 bp, 12 predicted proteins | sample 1015_SJ02_MP15_2_FD_132964 | JGI IMG/M metagenome (GOLD analysis project Ga0187784, IMG submission 132964) | Tropical peat soil microbial communities from peatlands in Department of Meta, Colombia - 1015_SJ02_MP15_20_MG | ecosystem: Environmental > Terrestrial > Soil > Wetlands > Peat | place...
ATTCGGCGATGCGCTCGCGGATGCCAGGCTTCAGCTTGTCGGAAAGCGCGATCACGCCGACGATGTCTCTGTCGACGCTGACGGCAAGCGGCGTGGCGCCTTTCATCGACACACTTTCTGCAATCTGTTGCAGGTCGGGCGGAGGCCCTTGGCCGAAGCGTTCCTGCACGTGACCGGCCACTGCGTTCACCGCGCCTTTGCGGATCATGCGGCCGTCGGAAAGATCGGTGCCGCTCATCCGGGTGTACGCCGAGAACTCGAGACCTTTCGCCGTATCAAGGAAGGACATCGGCTTCGCACCGCGGATCGCGCTATTGGCGACAATCGAACGCCCTTCCGGGGTGCTGTCGAAATGCGATGCGAGGAAAGCGGCCTGGAGCAGTTCGCTTGGCTGATGGCCCGCGGTCGGGATGAAGTCGGTTGCTTCGCGATCGCCGGTGGTGATCGTCCCGGTCTTGTCCAGAAGCAGCGTGTGGACGTCGCCCGCCGTCTCCACGGCCTTGCCGGACATCGCCAACACATTGAACCGCATGGTGCGGTCCATACCGGCGATGCCGATCGCCGAAAGCAGAGCCGCTATCGTCGTCGGGATCAAAGCGACCAAAAGCGCGACCAAATCGGCGACGTTGATCTCGGCGCGCAGATAGGCGGCGACCGGAGCCATCGCCGCGACAACGATGACAAAAATCAGCGTGAGGATGGACAGGAGTACGGTCAGCGCGATCTCATTCGGAGTCTTTTGCCGTTTGGCGCCTTCGACGAGATGAATAATGCGATCAAGAAACGAGGCGCCGGGATCGGCGGATACGCGCACTAAAAGCCAATCCGAAAGGACGGTCGTTCCGGCGGTGACGGATGAGAACATGTCGGTGCCGGGCTTCTTCAACACCGGCGCCGATTCTCCGGTAATGGGTGCCTCGTTCACATAGGCTACGCCCTCGAGCACGTCGCCATCGGCCGGCACCACTTCGTTTTTCTCCACGCGAACGAGGTCGCCTTGGCGCAGCTCGATCGCCGGCACCGTCTCCATCCGATTGTCCTCGAGCAGGCGGCGGCCAACGAGGTCGGCACGGGTCTGCCGCAACGCGGTAGCCTTAGCCTTGCCGCGGCCCTCGGCGAGAGCTTCGGCGTAATTGGCGAACCAAACCGTTACAGCGAGGACAAGGGTGACAATGCCATTATAGAGGCGAGAGCCGCTGGATGGCCCGAACAAATCCGGTTGGAACGTCAACGACAATGTCACCAGCGCGCCGAGCCAAACGACAAACATGACCGGATTGCGGATCTGCACGCGCGGATCAAATTTGATGAGCGAATCTCTCAACGCCTGTAGAAACAGGCCGACGCTATAGCCGCCGCGCAGGCGGACGCCGCGGAACTTGGCGCCGAGCGCCTCGTGGTTTGCGCTACTCTCGCCCTGCGGTGCGGTTTTTTGCTCAAGCATTGCCGTGCCGGCCTTTTCAAAACACCAGTCCCGCCTTCATGGCGAAGAACTCAGCGATCGGTCCAAGCACCAGTGCCGGGAAAAAAGTCAGGGCGCCCACGATCAGGATGGTGGCGAACCAGAACACACCGAACATGACTGTGTCGGTCCGCAGCGTGCTGGTGGTCACGGCTGCCGTCGGCTTGCTGGCAACCGAGCCCGCGACGGCCATGAGGAAAATGATCGGCGGATAACGGCCGATGAAGATCACGGCGGCCGTCGCGAGGTTGAACCAAGCAGTGTTGGAATTGAGCCCGGCAAAGGCCGAACCATTGTCGGCCGCTCCGGAGGCAAAAGCGTAGAGGATTTCGGAGTAGCCATGAATGCCGTTGTTGCCCAGCGAGGATAGCGCGTATGGGGCGACCACAGACCAGCCCGTAGAGGAAAGAATGACAAGCGGATGAATGAGAAGCGCGAGCGAAACGAGGATGATCTCCTGGGTCTCGATTTTCTTGCCGAGAAACTCCGGCGTGCGGCCGACCATCAGTCCCCCGACAAACACTGCGATCAGCCCGTAGATCAGCGCATTCAGGAAACCGACGCCCTTTCCGCCAAAGATGCATTGCAGCATCATGCCGGTGAACATCGAAACGTCCGCCAGCGGCGTATAGCTGTCGTGGGCCGAGTCCACTGCGCCGGTGGTGAAGCTCGTCGTGATATCGGCAAATAAGCTGCTTCCGGAAATGCCGAAGCGGATCTCTTTGCCTTCCATGTTGCCGCCCGGTTGGTTTGCTGTCGCTGTCGTTTCGATGCCGGCATGCCGAAGTATCGGCGTGCCGCCCTGTTCGGGTAGCGTGCAAAGCGCGAGAACTAACACGGCGAGCGCGCCCATCACCCCGTAGAGAATCCAGGCCTGTTTGCGATTGCCGATCATTTCGCCAAAGGTGACGACAATCGATGCGGGCAACAACGCCATGAGCGCGATGAGGATGACATTCGTGAGCGGGGTCGGGTTTTGGAATGGGTGCGCGGCATTGACGTTGTAGAAGCCGCCTCCATTTGTGCCGACGAGCTCGATCGTGCCCTGTGAAGCTACCGGGCCGACGACGATTGTTTGATCGCTGCCCTGCAAGGTGTGGGCGACAAAACTCGCATCAAGCGTCTGCACCGCTCCCTGGCTGATCAATACCAGCGCGATGACAAAACAGATCGGCAGCAACACGCGGGTGATGAAGCGGATAAAGTCGCGATAAAAGTTGCCAAGATCGGCGCCGCCATTCTGTACCACAAAGGCGCGAATCCAAGCCATGGCGACGACAAACCCTGTCGTTGCCGAGGTGAACATCGGAAAGGTGATGCCGCCCATCTGCGTGAAATTCGACAGCGTCGTTTCGCTGGAAAAGCTCTGCCAATTGGTGTTGGTGATGAAACTGATCGCGGTGTTGAAGGCCTGGAATGCTTCCATACCGGGAAAGCGCAACTGGTTGAGCGGCAGATAATCCTGAAAGGAATAGACGCCGAAGATGATCAGCGTCATGACCAGATTGGTCGCCAGCATATGGAAGGTGTAAACCTTCCACGTCATCGCCTGGCTGGTCACCTTGCGGCCGATGAGAAAATAGATCGCGCTGTCAATCGGATCGAACAATCCATCGCAGAATGTCTTCTGCCCCATCACGATCCGTGCCATGTAACGGCCGGTCGGAATGCTCAGCACGAATACAGCCACCAGCGTCACCGCGATCTGCAGCCAAGCTTGGAGGCCCATTTTAGTTTCTCCAAACGACCGTCAAAAATTCTGCGGGTTGATCACCGCGTAGAACAGATAAACGACGAGCAAAGCCACCAAGAATGTGAGCACGTAGATTGACACCATCGCTCGCTCCCGGTCGATTTTTATGTGCAGAGGCTTATGAGCTGCGAGCGACGGGCTTGCCGTTTTCGAGTGGCGGTTCAGCAGGTTTTTCCCTGGTGATGACACCTTCGCTGAATTGGACTAAAGCGAACATCAGCGCGAAAATGACGATCAAAATGCCGGTCATAAGCAGAGTAAGCACCACGGTACCGCTCCTCTGGCGCTAATATTTAGCGAGCCATGGGGTCGCCAGCGTTTGATTTTCGTCAACGCTCGATCGTTTGTCACCCAAAAACAGCGTGCACTTGCCGCTCGGCGCATAAGAAATCCAGAGGAAACGAATGGCGCCGTATAAAGCGCTCATTAGGTACTGGCCAAAAATTGGTCGGGATGGACGAAGCCCGCTATCACAGGCCGCTTGATCGGTCGGCCATTAATTGGCCGCTGATACCGGCACCAGTTGCGGTCCGCTGATGGGCTTGGCGGGACGGATAGCCGGAAACTCATCGGCCGTGACGGTTTCTCGCTCCAGCAGTAATTGAGCTCCTGCATCTAGATCCGCGCGTCTTCTAGTCAAGATATCCTTCGCGCGTGCAAATCCCTTTTCCAGGAGGTCACGTACCGCAACGTCGATCTCACGATTGGTTGCCTCGGCTGCCTGACCATGCTCGCCGGTCGGCACGCCTAAGAAAGGTTGCGGTACCGCCGTATATGTTCGCTGGCCGATCTTCTCATCCATGCCGAAGCGCGTAACCATTTCCAGCGCTACCTCGGTGGCGCGCTGCAAATCGTCAGCCGCCCCGGTCGAGACATCGCCGTCAAACACAAGCTGCTCGGCGGCGCGCCCGCCCATCAATACGGCAATGCGATTTTCCAAATTGCTCCGGCCGAGAAGAAAGCGATCCTCTGTGGGACGCTGGATGGTGTAGCCGAGCGCGCCGACGCCGCGCGGAATAATCGAAACCTTGTGGACCGGATCGACGCCCGGCAGCGTGGCGGCAACCAGCGCATGACCCATTTCGTGATAGGCGACGCGGCGGCGCTCCTCCGGGTTCAGCACCCGGCTCTTCTTTTCCAATCCCGCGACGATTCGTTCGATGGCCTCGGTGAAATCACTCAAATTGACGGCGGTCGCGTTGCGCCGGGTAGCGACGATGGCGGCTTCGTTCACGAGGTTGGCAATGTCGGCACCGGTAAAGCCTGTGGTCAGGCCTGCGATCGCGTCAAGATCGATGTTGGCGGCAAGTTGTATCCTGCGGACGTGAACTTTGAGAATTGCCAGCCGGCCGCTGCGATCGGGCCGGTCGACGAGGACCTGCCGGTCGAACCGGCCGGCGCGCAAAAGCGCCGGATCGAGGATTTCCGGCCGATTTGTCGCCGCCAACAGGATTACACCGACGCTCGGATCGAAGCCGTCGAGTTCGGCGAGCAGTTGGTTGAGCGTCTGCTCTTTTTCGTCCAAGCCGCCGACTGGGTTCGCGGCGCGGCTGCGACCCAGCGCGTCGAGCTCATCGATAAAAATGATGCAAGGTGCGGCCTTGCGTGCCTGTTCGAACAGGTCGCGCACGCGGGCGGCGCCAACGCCGACGAACATTTCGACGAATTCCGATCCGGAGATGGAGAAGAACGGGACTGCAGCTTCGCCGGCGACTGCTTTTGCCAGCAGGGTCTTTCCGGTGCCCGGCGGACCCACCAGCAAAACGCCCTTCGGCACCCGCGCCCCAAGGCGGCCGTAAGATTTCGGATCACGCAGGAATGCAACCAGCTCCTGCAATTCGAATTTGGCTTCTTCGACGCCGGCCACATCCTTGAATGTCACTTTGGTGTCAGTCTCGACGTAAACCTTGGCGCGCGATTTTCCCACAGTCATCAGCCCACCCAGCCCCTGCCTCTCGGCCATGCGCCGAAACAGAAAGGTCCAGGCGAGATAAAAGAGGGCGATGGGAATGACCCAGGACAAAAGAACTTGTATGAAGCCGCTGGAAGGCGCGCCTTTGACGGTTACGTTATGGCCGGCGAGCTTCTCTGCCAATTGTGGGTCGACGCGGACAGCAAAAAACTCCCGCTTGCCATCGGGCAGCGGCTCCTTCAGCGTTCCTTGAACAGAGTCTGTGCTAACCGTAACTTCGGCGACTTTGTCCTGTTCGAGCAGCGTCTCGAACTGGCTATAGGGTATGGTCTCGACTTGCGAATAACTCGTCCAAAACTGCTGAAATAGCAAAAGGCCCAGGAACGCGGCCAGCACGTACCAGATCATAAATTGGCGCTTGCGAGCGTCTGCTTCCATGTCAAAACGCCATTAATGCTCGCCGACGCCGAACGGCGCCAGCGGACCGCAATTTGTTCGGCGCCGCCTCAGCCGACATTGATTTAACGCAAAGATTAGGCCGAGCACCGGCAGGTGACGAACGTGACCGTGCGAGGATCAAAGCACGGCTAATTGGCCTAAGGGCTAGCCCTTAGGGAGAAGATCTGAATTTCGCAGCCCCATCCGAAATGATTTTAGTGACGGTAACCATTATCGGGGCATTGCTATGCGCAGGAATGTTCTGTCAGCCAGCCTGATCAGCGCCGCCCTGATCGTAAGCATCGTCATTGCCTGGCTGGCGATTTTGATGCCATCGCATGCCGCGCAGGTCGAAGGACCTGTCGTAAAGACCCTGGTACCTATAAGCAGCAATACCGCGCGAAAGGCCGATCGCCTGGATGTAAAAATCATCCGCGGCACAAACTCTATGCCGATGCCTGCCGTCAGGAGCGTGACGAAGATTCCGCTCGGATGCGACACAGCTTTTAGCAGACTCGTCAGGTCCGACAAGATCGCAGTACGCTGCGTTACCTGAAACTGTCGTGAGATTTGTCTAAGCGGCCGATTTTCATCAGGCGCTTTAGAGTTTTAGCCTCGGCGGCTTTCCTGGCCGCTTGATTCACACATCGGCAATTAAGAGCTTCATAGCTCCATTGATTCAGGTCAACGCGCATTTGGCAGGTAGTGCAAGACTATTATCGGGGGGTAGCTCATAGTGAGGCGCGTGATCGTGGACGCTAGCTTTAACCCGTCACAAATCGACCGAGGCGAAAAGGATTTCCGGCTGGTCGCGGCCATTCGCGGAGGACTTAAGAAATACCGGTTGTCTGCAGCGCTGGCATTGCTCTTGGTTGGCGCTGGCCTTGCAGCTTCGTTCTGGTACTTCAATCGCAAAAGCGCGGTCTACTATGCGACGGTGCCGGCATCGCGGGGCGCGATTACTCGCACCGCGACCTCCACAGGAACAGTCAATCCGGTCCTGACGATCATCGTGGGAGCATATGATTCCGGCGTCGTCCAGAACATTTACTGCGACTACAACACCCAGGTGCGGGCGGGGCAGATCTGCGCCAAGATCGATCCGCGTCCCTACCAAGCGGCGTTCGATCAGTATATCGGCCAACTCGCGCGCGATCAGGCCTCGCTCGACGAGGCACGCACGGATCTCGCCCGCTATCAAAAACTGGCGGAGCAGAATTCGATCGCCCGTCAGCAAGCCGAGGATCAAGCCTTTATCGTCAGCCAGGATGAAGGGACGGTCAAACTGGACCAGGCGAATGTGGACGCTGCGAAGCTCAATCTCGATTACACCGACATCATTTCGCCGGTGGACGGTGTTGTGGTGTCTCGCAGCGTCACCGGCGGCCAAACGCTTGCCTCGACCCTGCAGACGCCGACCCTGTTTCTCATCGCCAGGGACTTAAGGCTCCTGGAAGTCGACACCAATACCAGCGAAGCCGACATGGGTGGCGTCAAAGTCGGTGACCAGGCGACCTTTACCGTCGACGCGTTTACGCAGCGGGTCTTTCACGGGACGGTGACGCAACGGCGGCAATCGCCGCAAACGGTACAGAACGTCGTCACTTACGACGTGGTAATCGGCGTCGATAATAGCGATTTGGCTCTGGTGCCGGGTATGACGGCATCCACCACGATCATCACCGCTCAACGAAGCGACGTGATCCGAGTGCCTAACCAGGCGCTTCGCTATGTGCCGGGCGGGCTGCCGGCGGTGGAAGCGCGCAGCGCCGGAGCGGCCGCTGGGCGATCACCGCAAGTCTTCGTGGTGCGCGATGGTCGGCCGGTCGCAGTTTCTGTCGTGCCCGGTCTGAGCGACGACAACTTCACCGAGATCGCCAGCGGCGATCTCCATCCCGGCGATCAGGTCATTACAAGCGAAAGCCCGGTCAGGTGAACAGCTAGCCCGCCATGCCGTCCTTGTCCTCCGAAATGGTATTTAGGCCGAGCGCGGATTTTGCTGCCGGCCAGCAAGTCATTAGGGTCGAGAATGTCACCCGCACATTCGTGGTCGGCGATGTCAAAGTCGAAGCGCTCCGCGGCGTCAGCCTGACTGTCGCGCGCGGCGAGTTCGTCGCCATCATGGGAGCGTCCGGCTCGGGCAAGTCGACCCTGATGAATATTCTCGGTTGCCTCGATCGGCCGACCAGCGGCCGGTACTTTTTGGAAGGTGTCGACGCCGCAGTACTGCGCGAGCCGGCACTCGCCCGCATCCGCAGCGAACGTCTCGGCTTTGTGTTCCAGAGCTTTAATCTGCTCGCTCGGACCAGCACGCTCGAAAACGTCAGCCTGCCGCTCTACTACGCCGCCGCGGGGCCAAAGGGCCGCGCCGAACGCATCGAGAGGGCGCGCGAAGTACTGAAACTTCTCGGCCTCGGCGATCGCGAACGCAATACCCCCGGCCAGCTTTCCGGCGGCCAGCAGCAACGCGTCGCTATCGCCCGCGCTTTGATCAATACACCGAGTTTGCTTCTGGCCGACGAGCCAACGGGCAATCTCGATACCCGAACCTCGCACGACATCATGGGTACGCTGCGCTCGCTCAATCGCGCGCAAGGCGTGACCATTGTCCTCGTGACCCATGAGGCCGACATTGCCGCCTATGCCGACCGGGTCGTTACCATGCGCGACGGGGTTATTGTCGCCGATGAGCGCGTCAGCAAAGCGGCGCCGGCTACCGTAGCCGGGCCTTCCTCTGCCCCATACTTACATCCGCCGACTGCGCCTGCGGCGCCCGCTCCGGTACTCCCCAGCGCCGGCTTTCTCGCCTTTGCCAAGATGGTTGCCTTTGCTGCGGCGCAGGCGATCGGCCGCAACAAGATGCGATCGGCGCTGACCATGCTCGGCGTGTTCATCGGGGTCGCTGCGCTCATCGTCATGGTCGCGGTTGGCAACGGTGCGAGTGAAGCGGTGCGCAAGCAGATCGAAAGCCTCGGGACGAATGTGGTCGTCGTCTTGCCCGGCGCTCTCACGACTGGCGGTATCCGCGCCGGTTTCGGCAGCGCCTCAACGCTTACGGTTGCGGATGCGCGCGCCATTCGGCGCGAGGATCCTGCCGTCGCCCAGGTCGGCTACCTCATCCGCCAAAGCGGGCAAGTGCAGTATGCGAACCAGAATTGGACGACGACCATTCAGGGCGTCAGTACCAATTATCCGCTAGTCACCAATTGGCAGATCGCCGCGGGGCGTGGCATCACCGCCGAGGATGAGAGCAAGGCCACCCTTGTCGTCGTCATCGGGCGAACCGTTTACCAGCAGCTTTTCAGTCCCGGCGAGAATCCAATCGGCGCTTCCATCCTGGTCAAGAGCGTGCCGCTGCAGGTGATCGGCGTGCTGGTCGCCAAGGGCCAGTCGGTCTTCGGCACCGATCAGGACGATCTCGTCATGACGCCATTTTCGACGGCCGAGCGTAAAGTCCTCGGCGTCGCCGCACCAACCTCGCTGCAAACGCCGCTTAACTGGCCTTATCTGCCATGGCCCAATCCATACAACCTGCAGGCCCGGCTGACGGGCTTTGCCAATCAGATTTACGTGCAAGCCGTCGGTCAGCCGCTGGTGCAGACCGCGATCCGTCAGTTGACCGAAACGCTCATTCGCCGCCACCGCATCAAACCCGGCGCCGTCAAAGATTTCGACGTGCGTAATCTGAGCCAGTTCGTTGAAACCGCCGAGAGCTCAAGCCGCATCATGGCGCTGCTGCTCGCGGCGGTGGCGTCGATATCGCTGATCGTCGGCGGCATCGGCATCATGAATATTCTGCTCGTTTCGGTAACTGAGCGCACTCGCGAGATCGGCTTGCGAATGGCGATTGGCGCGCGCCGGCTGCATGTGCTGCTGCAGTTTCTCGCCGAAGCGATCTTTCTTAGCGTCAGCGGCGGCCTCGCCGGCATCGTCACTGGCCTGCTACTTTCAGTGGCCCTTTCGGTGTTGTTTCACTGGTCTGCACCGTTGTCTCTGACCGCTATTATTGGCGGTTTTCTCTTCGCCGCCGCAGTTGGCGTGTTCTTTGGTTTTTACCCGGCGCGCAAAGCGGCGAGCCTCAACCCGATTGACGCGTTGCGCTATGAGTGAAAACCCGCTGATCGCGCCACCCGGTCAGCCCGGCGCGCCAGTCGGGCGGCAATGGCCGTATTCGGTATTGACCTTATCGTTCCCGTATTGCTGCCAGACAATGCCGAGCGAAGAGCGGTCGATGCCCAGGCTGATGTCGCCGGCATGGCCGCTAATGGCGATATAGGTGATGGTCACTTTGCTGAAGTTGTAGTGTCGGCCGTCGGCTTCGGCGGCGAGCGTATTGTTATCTTCGTCAAAAGCAACGCTAACTATCCGGCTTTCCGAATGCGGCCGTGCCGGTGTGTCGGTCAAGATACAATCCAGCTGCTGAGAGGCAGCGAACGCACGAGGACATGCTGCGCCTGCTATGGTCAATGCCGAAGCAATCATCGCAGTTGCGACGGCGCGAGCGCGGATATTCATGATCCTCATTTCGCCTCTAATATTTTAGATTCTATCAATCAATGCGGATGCGGGCAAAGACCGCCATTTTTATCGAGTCCATCGCTAGCGTGAAGACGAGAGTCGCGCCAAGGAGCAATCCGATGATCGACAGCGGCAATGGGCTCATCAATGTGCCGCTTCCGGCAAGCAAGCCCACCAAAACCAGATCGCCGGCCGACGCCAGCAACATGATCGGCGCTGGCAGCGACTGCCACAGCCGGCCGCGCTCGCGCAAAACATACACATTTCCTTGCCCGGCGAACGCCAGCATGACAAAGGTCAGCGTCTGCATCTGATCGGGTGTTAGCCGCAGCACAAGCCAGGCCACGCTTAACAGTACCAGCAGATAAAGCAGCCTGAAACCGCCCAAAGGAAGGGCCGCCAGCATGATATTGCGAACCCGCCAGGCGTTCGGATAGGGCGAAGGCCGTGCGCGATCGGCAGCGCGTGACATGGTCACAAAATCGTTGTTCAGCATCGAAATGGCTTGCAGAAGCGGAGTGAGCACCGCGTGGCCAGTGATGATCAATCCGGCTCCCAGCACGATGAGCGTGACGCATTTATTGACGAGAATCATGAGCGTGTAAGTCAATACGCGCTGGAACGCGGCTCTGCCCTCCTTGATACAGGCAACAATTCCGCCGAGCCCTGGCTCCGTGAGAACGACCCCGGAGGCGGCTTTGGCGACATCTGTGGCCGTTGAAACGGCAATGCCCATCTGCGCTTGGCGAAGCGCCGGCGCATCATTGGCGCCGTCGCCGCACATTCCGACGGCGTGGCCTTCCCGCTGAAACGCCTCGACCAATTGGAATTTCTGTTCCGGAAATATTCCCGCATATACGGCGAAATCCTCTGGACTCACGGTTTGCGGAATTTGTCCCGCCGGGCAGACTGGACCGTCGAGGCCGATCTCTTGCGCAACCGTTGCCGCGGTCGCCGCCGCATCGCCCGTGACCATGACCGGCAACACGCCGAGCGCGCGCAATTCGGAAAGGAGTTCAGTCGAGTCCGTGCGCGGGGTATCGCCGAAGCCGATCAGTCCGATCAGTTGCAAAGAGTCCGGCGGACCGGCAGCGACGGCGAGCGCGCGGTAGCCGCTGCGCGTGAGCGCTTCCAATTTCTGTGCCGCTGCCACTGGAATAGGTGCCAGAACGGCAATAGCAGCCGGCGCACCCTTGATTATTCGGATTTCGTGGCCGCGATAGATGGCCGTCGCCTCCGCGGTCTTGGTGGCCGGATCGAACGGAGTGAAACTCGCGGCGACGCGTGGCGCGCGTCCCCTGTCGTGGCTGGCGTCAGCGGCCTTGTGAACTACAGCATCGATAGGGTCGTAGCCATCCGCGGAACTCGCGAGCGCGGCATAGCCAAGGATGTCGGCCTCGTTATAACCCTCCTTCACTGCATAAACGGGCCCAATCGACAGCCGATTAAGTGTCAATGTTCCTGTCTTGTCGGAGCACAGCACATCGATGGTCGCTGCCTCGTGCAGCGCCGAGAGCCTGGTCAACAGCACTCCCTTCATCGCCAGGGTTCTCGCGCCCAGCGCCGCCGCCAAAGTGAACGTCGCCGGCAGAGCAACAGGCACGGCCGACAGCATCGCCGTCAGAACGAGCAGCGTGATCTGTTGAATGCTGATGTCGGCAACAAGCGCATAAGCCACGATCGCAAGCACAATTGCAAAGTTGATGACGGTCAGATTACGAACCACGCCGAGCACCGCTTTCTGTTCGGCACTTTCGACGTGGGCGGTGCTGACCAGCTCAGCGGTACGCCCGTAATAGGTTCGCCGCCCGGTGGCGATAACTTTTGCGATCGCTTCTCCGCGGCGAACCAGACCGCCGGCATAGGTGGTGCTGCCGGACTCGATTTCGACCGGGATCGATTCGCCGGTCAGCATGGATTGATCGACAAGCAGCGAGCCTTTGACCAAGCGTATGTCGGCCGGAACGACCTCTCCCAACGAGATTTGCACGAGATCGGAGGGCACGAGGTCGGCCGCCGGCGCCTCTATCCAGGCGCCATCGCGTTCAACCCGGCATTTCAGCGACAGTCGCTGCTTGAGAAGCGCTAATGCAGCGTTTGCGCGATTCTCCTGAAACACCCCAAGCGCGACATTGACGATCAGAAGTATCGCGATCAGCAAAGCCGAGAGTCGCTGTCCGATCGCAATTTGCAAAACGATTGTTGCCTCGAGCATCCAGGGCACTGGCGCCCAAAAATGGACAGCCCATCGCTTGAGCGGATGGACTTCTTGCTCGACAGTCGTATTTGGTCCGAATTCCGCTCGCCGGGCGGTAGCCTCCGCGGTCGATAAACCGCTCAGCTCCGGCTCGTCCCGATCCACCATTACGTGCAGTGCCAATGACTCAAGGCCGCGCCCGGCCGGAGATTGGTAAGGTGGAGCCTTATCTGTTTGTTATTTTTGTGCACCTTCGAACTGCTCGAGCGCCGCCAAGGCATCACAAGCATACATCGTCGCCGGACCGCCGCCCATCATTACGGCAACGCCGAGGGCTTCCAGCACCTCCGCGCGACTAGCGCCGGCTTTGAGCGCGTCGTGCACGTGATAGGCAATACAGGACTCGCATCGCTGCGCCACCGCAATACCCAAGGCGATGAGCTCCTTGATCTTCCCATCCAGCGCGCCGCTTGTGGTCGCCGCTTTATGGAGGTTGGCAAATCCTCCCAGCGGCCCGGGAATGTCGCGTCCAAGCCGCAGCATCAGCCCTTGCAGCTCATGACGGCGCTCAGGGAAGTTGATGCTCATTCCGCTCTCCTATGCGAGCAATTTGGCCGGATCGTTGAGCTTTTGCCGCAGCGTTTCGAGAAAGCGCGCTGCATCCGCGCCGAAGACGACACGATGATCGCAAGCGAGCGTGCAGTAAGCTCCTTGCGGCCGAGAGGCTCCCACCGAAAGAATTGCAGTCGCACCCGGCGGAATGATTGAATCAAACGCCTCGACGACGGAAAACACGCCGAGATCGCTTAGATAGAAAGTGGCGCCGCTATAATCCGCCGGTATCAGGCGGCGGCTTTTGACTTTCTCGCGCAAGCTCGCCCAATCGTTCGCCAGCTCGTTGAGCGGCCGCCGCGCGGCGTCGCGCAGGACCGGCGTGATAAGCCCCTCGCCATTGTCTACGGCGATGCCGATATCGACGCGCTCACGACGTGCCAATCCGTCGGACGTGTAAGCGGCGTTGAAAAGGGGATGCTCCAGGACTGTGAGCGCACAGGCGCGCGCTAGCGACAGCGTCAGCGATTGCTGCCGCTCCTTTACCAGCTTGGCCAGCTTTTCGATCGGCAATTGGGCGCTGACCCGGAACGTCGGAGTCGACGCGCTGGCAATCATGTTGCGAGCGACCGCCTCGCGCAGACTTGAACTTCGCTCGATCCGGTAAGGTGGCCCGGCGTCGAGCGGCGATGGCGTCGCCGCTTGACCCTGCGTCGCAGGAACCGGTTTCGCAACCGATGCGGCGGGAGTGGCACGCGCCTTGGAACGCGCACCGGTCATCGCCGCGGCCAGCACTGGCGAGATCGGTTGCGCTTCCTTGTCGCCCTCCGTTTGCCGCAGTACTCGACCAGGAGCTGCCGCCGCGCCATCCCCCGTCTTTGGCGTGACCGGGGCGGGGGCGGATCCCGGTATACTCGCGACTTCAATGCGGCTATCGGCGATATAGCCGATGGCTTCGCCGACCGGCGCTTCGGTACCCTCCGCGACCAAGGGGCCGCTCAAATATCCGTCTTCGAATGCTTCGACGTCCATAACCGCCTTGTCGGTCTCGACTTCGGCAATCACTTCACCTTTTTTGATCGCGTCTCCGGGCTTCTTTCTCCATTTCACCAAACGGCCATTGCTCATTGTATCGGACAGCGCCGGCATGGTAATGGCATGACTCATGGTCATGCCGCCTTCGTTGTTTGCGCCGCTTGCCCGATTTGCCTTGCGGCGGCGATGATGTCGGCCACCTGCGGGATCGTCGCCGCTTCGAGCGCGCCGTTAAATGGCGTCGGAATATCAAGACCAGCCAGCCGCTGCGCCGGCATTTCCAGCACATCAAAGCAGCGCTCGGTCAGCGTGGCGGCGATTTCGGCGCCGGCGCCGGCAAAGCGGCAATCTTCCTCGACGATCAGAACGCGATGGGTTTTTTCGATCGATTTCACGCAAGTGTCCCAATCGATCGGCCGCAGGCTGCGCAGATCGATAACTTCCGCCTCAATACCTTCCTTGGCAAGCTGCTCGGCCGCCTCCTGGGCGAGAACGGCATGCCGCGAGTAACTTATGATAGTCAGATCGCGTCCCTCGCGGCGCACCGCCGCGCGATGCATGGGCGGCGCTTCGGCGACAAAATCGACCTGACCCTTGGTAAAGTAAAGAACTTCATGCTCGAGGACGATGATTGGATCGTCGCTGGCGATGGCCTGCCGCAACTGCCAATAAGCATCCTGCGGCGTTGAGGGGACCGCGATGCGCAGCCCCGGCACGTTCATCAGCGTGTGCTCAAGCCGCTGAGCGTGTTGCGCCGCAAGCTGACGCGCCACTCCGCCTGGCACGCGCACGACAAGCGGCATCTTGAATTGTCCGCCCGACATGAACGGGATTTTGGCAGCGCCATTGACGATCGAATCGAGCGCCAGCAACATGAAATTGATGGTCATAATCTCAACCACCGGCCGCGCTCCGGCAATGGCGGCGCCGACGCCAAGTCCGGTAAATCCATTCTCGGAAATCGGCGTATCGCGCACGCGCCATTCGCCGTATTTGGCGTATAGCCCCTCGGTGACCCGGTAGCTGCCGCCATAGAGCCCGACGTCTTCGCCGAGGGTGAACACCGACTCGTCGGCCGCCATCTCGTGATCCATGGCGCGGTTGAGCGCCTGCCAATACAGCATTTCCTGTGACATGGTCGTGATCTCCTACATCAGGACTTCGTGGCGGTGATTGCCGTTAAGATGCCCCCACGCCGCATCCATGCTCGGCTGCGGGCTTTGCAGGGCGAACGTGACGGCGTCCTCCACGCTCTTCTGAATTTCCTGTTTCAGGTCTTCGATTTCGGCTTCGATCAAATGTTCGCCGTCGAGCAGATGATCGGCAAATGACTTGATATTGTCGGGCCCAACTTCGGCTAATTCCTCCGCCGTCGGATACCTGAATTCCACCTCGCGCTTGGCGGTGTTGAGTGGATCGACGTTCTGGAAAGCCTTGAGTTCGACCGCCGGCCGAGTCGTGCCGGGATCGGCCATGGAATGGCCGCGATAGCGATAGGTCTCGCATTCGATGAATTGCGGGCCGCCGCCACGCCGAATGCGCTCAATCGCATGCTTGGTCGCATTGTAGACCTTAAGAACATCCATGCCGTCGACCTTTTCGCCTGAAATGTTGTAGGCGGCGACGCGCTTGAACACTTCGGCCACCGCCGAGTGGCGATGAATTTCAGTGCCGATGGCGTAGTGATTGTTTTCGCAGACGAACAGCACCGGCAGCCGCCAAAGCCCCGCCATGTTGAGCGATTCATGGAAGGTCCCCTGGTTAACGGCGCCGTCGCCCATGAAGCAAACCACCACTTCCGGAAGGCCACGCATCGCGATCGCATAGGCGACACCGATGGCGATGGGACAGGTTTGGCCGACGATGGCATAGCCCCCCATGAAACGCCGTTCGCGGTCGAACATGTGCATCGAGCCGCCCATGCCCTTGCTCATGCCGGTCGCGCGGCCGAATAGCTCCGCCATGACTTCGCGCGGAGGCGTCCCGCGCACCAAAGCGTGCGCGTGCTCACGATAGTTGCTGACGATGTAGTCCGAGGGACCGCAGGCATTGAGTACGCCGGCGGCAACGGCTTCTTCACCGGGATAGAGATGAAGAAATCCGACGATATTACCCTTGGTATATTCTTCGGCCGCACGCTCTTCGAAAGCTCGGCACAGCAGCATGTCGCGGAGCATGTGCTGTAAGGTTTCGCGTTCCATTTTAGACTCCGTTTGATACCCTGTGAAAGGCCGGGCGCCATCGGGCGCCCGGCCCGCGCGGCTCAAGCCTTACGCGCAGCAAAGCCGGTTTCTTTCAGGAAGAGGGCCAGGAACGCGCCGACGATGATGCAGACGATCGCGGCGTTGGCGCCTTTGTCGAAGATGTCGAGCGTCAGTGCGCCGCCGGCCGCGAGCTTCTGCAACAACCAGCCCGCCGCCGGCGCGCCGAAGGCGCTCATTCCAAAGACCAGAAAGTTGATTGCGCCGGTGGCGCTGCCTTTGACTTCGTCCGGATTGACTTCTTTGATGATCGAATACGGGATCATCGCTGCGCCGGAGCCGAAACCAAACAGGAAGCCGATGAGGTAAGGCGGCAAGCTATTGGGCGGCAGGTAAATGGCGGCGGCGCCTGTAATCAGCATCAGCGCGATACCGGCGAACAGCGCAGGCTTGCGGCGGCCGAAATGGTCGGCGATGTAGCCGAGCACCGGCGCGCCGATCACCCAGCCGAGCGGAATCATCGACGCGCGATTGACCGCTTCGGCGTACTGAACGTGCCAGCCTTCGCTGAGGAAGTGCACGCCCCAGATCATGGTGCCGATGGTGGTCGGCAGGAACAAAAGGCCGGCGGAGAACCCGCAGAGGTAGGATTGCGGATTGGATAGCACGGTCTTGTAGGGAGCGAACATGGTCCAGACGTTGCCGGGCCGTGTGCGCTCTTCGCGCCGCGGCGTCGCGATCAGCATCGCAACCATCACGACGAGCGCGACAATGCCGGAGTAGAACCAGAATTGCTGCCAGCCGATCACGCCGTGGACGAGTGGGGCCACGCCAAATTGACCCACCGAGCCGCCGAGCATCCCCATCATCTGCGTGAAGCCGATCGCGGTAGCGAGGTAACGGGCCGGGAAGCCGTGCGTCGCCAGATAAACAGCGCCGACAAACGCGAAGGCAGCGCCGGCGCCCTGCAACAAGCGGCCGACATACGCCATCCACGTCGCGCCGATACCAAACATCATCAGGCCGACGGCCAGAAAAAATATTCCGACCGGGATGGTGTATTTCGCGCCCCAGCGATCAAGCGATGCGCCGGACACAAGCGCGAAGAGCGAATAGGTATAGTAATAAAGCCCAACCAGGGAGCTCAGGCCCAACGTGGTCAGGCCGAAAGCCTGAGTGAGCTCGGGAATCATCACGCTTGGTGCCGAGCGCACCGCGTATTGCAGGAAGTAAAACAAGAGACAAATGCCCCACGCGACCACGAAGGCGACGTGGAATTGACTCGAAACCGCCGATACTGGCGCCGAACTCTTCGGTCTGGTCACGGGAATGGATTGCACGGACATGGCTTCCCCCTTGGTCAATCTCAGAGGAAGATTATGGTTGGCCGTCGATGCCGCGTTTGATGTAGGTCAAACCGCGCATCCGGATTTTCCCTTAGGGCTAAGGTCGGGCGCGGCGAGGGCGGCAGCCGTCGAGAAACAGTCGGATGGCCAGACGCAACCGGCGCCGCTCCTGAGCGAGCGGTTCGCGCAACCCCAGAAGCGCAAGCCGCTGCGGAATGCCGACGACCGCCATGAAGAACTGCTCAGCGGTCGCCTGCCGATCAGCGAGTTTGATTTCCCGGCGCGCGGCATAAAAGTTCAACACCCGTTCGACTTCGATCACGCCGCGGCGCCGGTTTCGCGCGACGATATCGGCGGCGAGATCAGGAAACCGCGGCGCCGCTGAAAACAACAGTCGCTGCAGCGCCAGCGCCTCCGGCTGCAGCGCCATGTCGAGGATTTTTCGCCCGAATTTCACCAAGCCGATTTCCGCGCGCTCGGCCGGCGGAGCAAAT
>Ga0187784_10001616_pt1 | contig 17898 bp, 17 predicted proteins | sample 1015_SJ02_MP15_2_FD_132964 | JGI IMG/M metagenome (GOLD analysis project Ga0187784, IMG submission 132964) | Tropical peat soil microbial communities from peatlands in Department of Meta, Colombia - 1015_SJ02_MP15_20_MG | ecosystem: Environmental > Terrestrial > Soil > Wetlands > Peat | place...
AGCCGCATGTGCAAGCCTCGCTCCCCCGGCGGCCCGTCCGTAACGAGATGGTGGGCGCGACTGGGATTGAACCAGTGACCCCTACGATGTCAACGTAGTGCTCTCCCGCTGAGCTACGCGCCCATCGTCACGATCGGTCGAGCCGAGGATTAGCCGAAACGCCGCCAACGGGCAAGGGACGGCGCGCCCGGTGAACTCGCAACGGCGAACTCGCGGCGATCTGGCTACCACTTCACCGGCTGGCGGCAGACCGAGTACCACAGCCCGAGATTCTGCTGTTTCCAGTTCTCGTCCGAGCAGTCTTTCTTGAGCACCTCGTCGGACGACAGGTTCGAAACATTGCCCGAGGGGGTCGCATGTTCGTCGCTCTTATGACCGCCAAACCAGCCGCACGCGGCGAGCGGCAGAGCCACCGCCAGAACCAATAATTTTGCCTTCACAATCCCTCCGCCGAGCCCCATCAGCGATGGTCGGGAACTATACCCGGCTTTATGACGAAAATAAGCCGGCGATGCGTGGAGCCCTCAGCGAATATCGCCGATCGGCGCCATCCGCAGGATGCCGGGATCCTCGGCCATCACCTCCACCGCGGCGACGATCACGCGCAGCGCCGTCAGCCCGCGCCCGAGCCCGCCCAGGGCCGAAGTCTCATCGCTATCGTCGCCGCGCAGCCGGGCGATGAGCGTCGCGCTCAGCCCGCGCTCGCGCGGATACACCACGACATCGATCGGCGCGCCTTCCGGCAATTTCGCAGCCTCGCGCGCCAGATCGAACGCCGTCTCGTAGCCGCCGAGGGCATCGACGAGCCCCTTGTCCTTGGCGTTTTCGCCCGACCATACCCGGCCCCTGGCGACCGCCTCGACCTGGTCAGGGTCGAGATGACGGCCGGTGGCGACATGGTCCTTGAACCCGGCATAGGTGTCGTCGAGCTCGGCGTCGATCCGCTGGCGCTGCGCGGGCGAGAAATTCGTGACGGCGCTGAACATCCCGGAATTGGCGCCGCGCTCGGCCGCGTCGCTGGTGATGCCGAGCTTTTGCATCAATCCGCCCAGCACGAGCTTTCCGGCAAGCACACCGATCGAGCCGGTCAGCGTCGCCGGCTCGGCGACGATCTTGTCGGCCGGCGCGGCGACGTAATACCCGCCCGAGGCAGCAACGTCGCCCATCGAAACAATGACCGGCTTGCCGGCCCGGCGCGCCTCTTCAACATCGCGCCAGATCGTTTCCGAGGCGGTCGCCGATCCGCCGGGACTGTCGATGCGGAAAACGATCGCGCGCACGTCCTTGTCGCGCGAGGCGGCGGCGAAGGCGCGACCGATTGCCCGCGCGGTAAACTGATCCTCCCCGGCGAGCGCGCCGGCGCTGTCGCCACGAGTGATCAGCCCGGTGCCGTAGATGAGCGCAATCCGGCTGCCGCTCGCATTCGGCCGCCCGGCGGCCTTCAGATATTTGGCGAAAGTCATAAATGACGCCGTGCCGCCGACGCGGGTTCGCGCCTGGGCGAGCGCCTGATCGCGATAGCCGATCCAGTCGATGAGCCCGAGTTTTTGCGCATCCGCCGCCGCGACCGGCGCCTCATCGACGAGCGCGACGAGCTTGTCGGGCGCGATCTTGCGCGCCTTGGCGATATCGCCGCCGATCTGCCCCCAAATCGAGGTGAGCAGCCCCTCGACCTCCTCACGCTGCGGCGCGGTCATCCGCGTCTCGGTTAGGCTGTTCATCGCGGTCTTGAATTCCTCGCGGTGCTCGAAATCAGCGGCGATGCCGAGCTTGTCGAGCAAGCCTTTGAGAAACGGTGTCTCGCTGCGCAGCCCAGTCAGACCGACCTCGCCCAAAGGCTGCAGCCAAATCTGCTCGCACGCGGTCGCCAGATAGTAGGGCCGCGTGCCGGGCTCGCCTTCGCCGAACGTATCAGCGAAAGCGATGGCGAATTTGCCCTTGGCACGGAAGCGGGCGATCGTGTCGCGGACCTGCTGCGTCTTCGCGAGGCCCAGCGTGTCGTCGCCGAGCTCGACGAAGAGTGCCTTGACCCGCGGATCGTCGGCGGCGCGGTCAACCGCGTCGACAAAATCGCGCAAGGTACCGTTTTCGTCGAACAGCAGGCGGGATATCGGGTCGGGGTCGGCCTTGTCGGCGAGGCCGCCGGTGAGATTGGCGGTGAGCACGATCGACTGCGGCAAGGGCGCTGCGGTTCGGGCGTATTTCACCAGGCTGACGGTCAGCGCGATGAGGCCGAGAAACCCGACAAAGGCGATAATTCCGATGACGGCAAAGAACCCGACGAAAAAGCGGCGCATGAGGACGTTCCGTTTTCAGCTGCGGCGGCGCTCTCTTTTACCGCATCGCCGCGCGGCGCTCAGCATCCGCTGCTTGCGCCGCCGTCTCCACCGCCGCCATCGCCGCCGCCGGCGTCCGAGAAGCCGGCGTCAAAGCTATCGAACGCGCTCGAATCAAAGCAGCTGAAATCAAGATGGCCGAAATCGAAGCACATGTCGCCATGCGCGCCGCCGGAGATTTCGGAACTGGGAAAATAATAGAAATCGCCGCCGCTGCCATTACTAGAGGGGCGCAGCGCCTTTTCGAGCGCCGGGTAATGCGGCTTCAGCTCGTCGACGAGGAGAAGGGCGCTGCCGAGCGCGGCGATCAGCGAGGCGGCCCTGGCTGGATCGCTCTCGATCAGGGTCGGCACAGCCCGGGTCTCTTGAATGAGTCCCTGCAGCCGCGATTTCTCGTCCTGGCCCGCCGGGGTCAGCGCGAAGCTGTCGTAGGGGAAAAGGCCGAGCACCCGCGCGCGCTTCGGCTCGGCCAGCCCGCGCGCCACCAGCGCCGGCCCCACATAGCCCTGGATAAAGCCGTTGAGCGTTTGGCGGTATTCGCGCTGACACTGGCGGAGCACAGCCCTGAGCAGCCCGTCGGGTTCGGCGGCCCGCACCACCTTGACCAGCGACGCGGCGACCGGCGGCAGCGGCGACGGCAAATCCGGCGCCACCCGTAGATGCGGGATGTGCCGAGTGCGGAAAAAACCCGGGCGATCCTCGGTGTCGAGCCGCAGGATCCCTTGCGTCACCAGCCCCATAAAGCCGAGCTTTAAGGCGCGATGCACATCCCAGCGCGGCAGGTTTATCAACAGATAGGCCTCGGGCGCGCTTAGCCCTGCGTTCGACCGCGGAGCGTCATTCATAATTTCCTCACGCGACCGTGAGTTTCCTGGCAGTCTAACCGTCCGTTGCGCCTTGGCGCCAGCGCATGGCAGGGGCCCATGACCGAGTTCGCCTTTGCTACCGCCGTTCAGCTCGCCGACCTCGTCGCGCGAAAAGTCGTTTCGCCTGTCGAGGTGGTCGAATCGGCGCTTGACCGTATCGAGAAATCGCAACCGAAGCTCAACGCCTTCATCACGGTTTGCGCCGAGGAAGCGCGCGCCGCCGCCTGGGAAGCGGAGGCCCAGCTCATGCTCGGCGAACTGATCGGCCCACTGCACGGCGTCCCCTTCACGGTCAAGGACCTGGTCAACACGGCCGGGGTGAAGACGACATTTGGTTCCGTTGCGTTCGCCGATAACGTGCCGACGGTTGATTCGGTTGCCGTGGCGCGGCTCAAGGCTGCGGGCGCGATCCTCATCGGCAAGACCACGACCCCCGAATTCGGCCACAAATGCTTCACCGAGGCGCCGCTGTTCGGGCGCACCGCCAATCCCTGGGATCTCACGCGCACCTGCGGCGGGTCGAGCGGCGGCGCCGCGACCGCAGCCGCCGCGGGGCTCGTGCCGATCGGGATCGCCACCGATGGCGGCGGGTCGAGCCGCATCCCCGCCGCGTGCTGCGGCGTGATCGGGTTCAAGCAGACGCTGGGCCTCGTGCCGCACGACCTGACGCCCGACGGGTTCGGCAACCAGTCGCACATCACGCCGATGACTCGCACGGTGATGGACACCGCGCTGATGCTTCAGGCGATGACGGGTCCTGACCGCTGCGACCCGCATTCATTGGGGCTGGCAAAGCCCGACTTTGTCGCCGCGGCGCAACCCGAGGGCGACCTTGCCGGACTGCGCATCGCCTGGCGGCCGCTGCTCGGCAACGACAAGCTGTCGGGCGAGGTGCGTACGGCTTGCGAGGCGGCGCTCACCGTCTTTGAGGAGCTCGGCGCGATCGTCACCCCGGTCGACGACTATTTCCGCACCACCGAGCCGATCTGGCTGGTGCTGACGCAATCGTTCTGGAACGCGCGCTTCCGCCGCTATGTCGGGCAGTACGGCAACCGCATGAGCGAGACGCTGGTCCGCCAGATGGAAACCGGCGCGGCGCACAGCGCAGTCGCACTCCAGGAAGCGATGTTCGAACGCACGCGTGTGTTCCGTGAGATCGAGGCCTGGTTCGCCGATTACGACCTCGTCGTCACACCGACCCTGTCGCGCACCGCGCTGCCGATCGAGCACGATTTCTTCGCGCCGATCGAGATCGATGGCGAGACCGCCGATACGGTGCGCAAATCCTGGTATCCGTATACGCTGCCGTTCAACCTGTCGGGCAACCCGGCGGTGACCTTACCCTGCGGCTTTGCCCCCGACGGGCTGCCGATCGGCTTGCAGCTGATCGGGCCGCATCTGGGCGACGCGCAGCTGCTGCACGCCGCCGCGCTCTACGAGCACGCGCGCCCCTGGGATGACCGCCGGCCGCAGGTCAGCTGGCTGTTCTGATCGGCGGGGACGCTACAGCGTCACTTCGGCGAGACCACCATCGTCATCTGCCGGCCTTCCATGCGCGGGAATTGCTCGACCTTGGCGATCGGGTCGAGGTCGTCCTTGACCCGCATCAAGACGTCCATGCCGAGTTCCTGGTGCGCCAGCTCGCGCCCGCGGAATCGCATAGTCACCTTGACCTTGTCGCCTTCACCGATGAATTTCTGCATGGAGCGCATCTTGACGTCGTAATCGTGGTCGTCGATCGACGGACGGAATTTGATCTCCTTGACCTCGATCACCTTCTGCTTCTTCTTGGCCTCGTTCTTTTTCTTTTGCTCTTCGTATTTGTATTTGCCGAAATCGAGGATCTTGCAAACCGGCGGATCGGCGTTCGGGGCGATCTCGACGAGATCGAGGCCGGCATCCGCCGCCATGTCGAGCGCTTCGTTGCGCGTGACGACTCCCACCATTTCGCCGCGTTCGTCGACGAGCCGCAGCCGCATGACGTTGATTTCGTCATTGATCCGCGGGCCGTCGCGGCTCGGGGTGAAGTTTAGCGGTGGTCTAGCTATTTACGCTCTCCTTCGTTTGTCGCGCCAATCCGTCGCGGAACTTACATCGTATGGTCACGATGCGGCCGGAATGGCGGCTTCTACTTTTAATCTATCAACCGCTTCGGCGAGCGCAAGCGCTTGTTGCGCGTTGCCGCCCAACCGGCGTAGCGAAACCGCGCGGTTCTCCGCCTCGCGCTTGCCGACGACGAGCATCAGCGGCACCCGCGCCACGCTGTGCTCGCGGACCTTGTAATTGATGGTCTCGCCGCCGGTATCGAGGACAACGCGCAGGCCCGCATCGCTCATTGCTTGAGCGACCTCGGCGGCGTAGGCGTCGGCCTCGCCGGTGATCGTCGCGACGACCGCCTGCACGGGCGACAGCCATAGCGGGAACCGGCCGGCGTAGTGCTCGATCAGAATGCCGATAAAGCGCTCCATCGACCCCAAAATCGCGCGATGCAGCATCACCGGCACATGACGCCCGCCGTCTTCCCCGACATAGGACGCGCCAAGCCGCCCGGGCATCATGAAATCGAGCTGCAAGGTGCCGCATTGCCATTCGCGCCCTAGGGCATCACGGAGGTGGAATTCGAGCTTGGGGCCGTAAAACGCGCCCTCGCCCAGCGCCAGCGTAAACTCGAGCCCGGCGGACTTCACCGCATCGGCGAGGCTCTTTTCGGCATGATCCCAGGTCTCGTCGCCGCCGATGCGCGCGTCGGGCCGAGTCGCGAATTTGATACCCACGTCCTCAAAGCCGAAATCCTTGTAGATCGACAGGAGCAGCTTGCAGAACTCGATCGACTCGCCGGTAATCTGATCCTCAGTGCAGAAGATGTGCGCGTCGTCCTGGGTGAAGGCGCGCACCCGCATGATGCCGTGCAGCGCGCCTGACGGTTCGTTGCGCGTGCAGCTGCCGAATTCGGCGAGGCGCAACGGCAATTCGCGATAGCTGCGCAGCCGGTTGCGGAAAATCAGGACGTGGCCTGGACAGTTCATCGGCTTGACCGCGAGCACCCGATCGTCGCGGCTCTCTGCGATAAACATATTGTCGCGGAAATTGTCCCAATGGCCCGTCGCTTCCCAGAGCGAGCGGTCGAGCAACTGCGGGCCTTTCACCTCCTGATAGCCGGCCTTTTCGAGCCGGCCCCGCATGTAGGTCTCGATGATGCGGAAGAGAGTCCAGCCCTTGGGATGCCAGAAGACGCTGCCGACCGCCTCGTCGCCGAGATGGAATAGCTCCAGCTCGCGGCCGACCCGGCGATGATCGCGCCGCTCGGCCTCTTCCAGTCGGAACAGGTACTGGTCGAGCTCCTTCTGGCTCGCCCAGGCGGTGCCGTGGATGCGCTGCAGCTGCGCGTTCTTCGCGTCGCCCCGCCAATAGGCGCCGGCGACGCTCATCAGCTTGAAGGCCTGGCCGAGATGCCCGGTCGACGGCAGATGCGGGCCGACGCAGAGATCGACAAAATTGCCCTGGCGGTAGAGGCTGATCTCCTCGCCCTTGGGGATTTCGGCGACCCACTCGGCCTTGTACTTCTCGCCGAGGCTGGCGAAGAACGCGACCGCCTTGTCGCGCTCCCAGACCTCGCGGGTGATCGCTTCGTCGCGCTTGACGATATCGCGCATCCGCGCCTCGATTTGTTCGAGGTCCTCGGGTGTGAAGGGCGTGTCGCGCGCGAAATCGTAATAGAAGCCGTTTTCGGTCGCCGGGCCAAAGGTGACCTGGGTCTCGGGGTAAAGCTCCTTGACCGCCTCGGCCATGACATGCGCCGCGTCGTGGCGGAGGATTTCGAGCCCATCCGGCTGGTCGCGGGTGATAATCGCGGCTTTCGCGTCATGGTCGATGACGGTCACCAGGTCGCGTGTGCGCCCGTCGAGCTTCAGCGCGATGGCCGCCTTGGCGAGACCGGGCCCGATCGATGCCGCCAACTCGGCGCCGCTGAGCGGCGCGGGAAACTCACGTGTCTTCCCGTCAGGAAGGGTGATCGTCACGCTCATGGTGCGCTTTGCTCCGTCATGGGCCGACGCTCGGGACGGGGCATGTGGTCACGAAAAAACCCCGTCCGTTGCCCGGCGGGGTCTGCGAGTTCGAGCCGTGCCGTTTGATCAGCGCGCGACCTCACACCCCGCTCTGCGGCGTGGTGGTCGTCGTCATGGTCGTCCGGCGGCTCATGCCGGGAATATCGCGATCCGCGCATTCCGCGTCAAGCCGGCAGGCCGAGAGTCGCCGCAACCTCGTCGACCGCAAGATCGGCGAGGTCGTCGCGACGCAGGATCATCACATCGGGACCGCGCGGCGCGGTCAGCGCGGGATCGGACGCAGCGGAATAGAGCACCGTCGCCGGCGCGCCGGCGACCACAGCGAGATGCATCGGCCCGGTATCGTTGCCTATCGCCCGCCGTGCACCGCGGCCCAGCGCGAGGATGTCGCCGAACTCGGTCTCGCCGGTCAGGTCGCGCGCTTCGGGCACCGCGGCGGCGATCGCCGCGCCCAGCTCACGCTCGGCAGCGCCGCCGACGAGCACCGGCACAACACCGGCCGCCACAATGCGCCGGGCCAGCTCGATAAAATGCGCGAGCGGCCAGCGCTTCTCGGGGCGATGCGGCGCCGCGCCCGGCATCAGCAGCACGTAACCCGGCGGCAGCGCGAAGCGCGAGATGTCGGTCGCCGCCCAGGACATATCGGGCGGCGGGATGGGGCCGGGAATGCCGGCCCAGCGCAGCTGATCGGCCTCGCGGTCGAGCGTATGCATGCGCCCGCGCTCTCGTGTGTCGGGCTGACGATGCGACGCACCTCGCACGATTCCCGACCACTCCGGGCCGGCATGGCTCCACAAGGGCCGGCGCATCAACCGGAAGTAAAGCGCGCTGCGCTGCCGCGTCGAGAGATCGTAGACCCGGTCGAAATATCCGCCGCGCAGCCGGCGCGCGAGCCGCCACAGACCGACGGGATCCCGCGGGCGCTCGTCGATCCAGACATCGTCAAAATAGGGCGCCTGGCGCATCAGCCCGGCATAAGGCCGGGTCGTCAGCAGCACGATCGTCGCGCCCGGATGATGCGCGCGGATCGCCGCGGCCGATCCCATCGCCTGCACGATGTCGCCCAGCGCGCCCAATTTGATGATGAGGATTTTCGTGACGGCGTTGTCGGAGCTCAGGACGGCTCAGCCTCTCTTACGCCGGGATGGCAAGTGGCTCGTCCGCGCCCGTCTGCGGTTCGGGAAACAGCAATTCTTCGTAGACGTCGATGGTTCGCGAGCACATCGCCTCGCGCGTGAAGCCTGCGAAGATATGCGCCCGGGCACGTTGCGCGAAAGCGCGGCGCGCGTCCGAATCGAGCCGCAGCGCATGATCGATCGCGGTGGCGAGCGCCGCAGTATCGCCCGGCGGCACGAGCCAGCCGGTGTTACCGGGGACGATTGTCTCGCGGGCGCCGCCATGGTCGGTCGCGATCACCGGGCGGCCCATCGCCTGCGCCTCGACGATCGTGCGGCCAAACCCTTCGGGATCGGTCGAGGCGGAAACCACCACGTCGGAGAGCATGTAAGCCGCGGTGATGTCATGGCAGTTCTCGACAATGCGGAACTGACCCATCAGATCGTGGCGCCCGATCGCCCTTTCGAGCTCCTTGCGGAAGCCCGTACGCTGCTCGGCGCCGACCAACAGGCAGCACACATCGCGCTGCCGCAGCTTGGCCATCGCCTCGATAAAGTCGAGGCCGCCCTTCCAGCGCGTCAGACGGCCAGGCAGCATGACCACCGCACAACCATCGGGCACGCGCCACTGCGCGGCAAGATCGGCGACCCGCTGCCCGGTGACGCGCGTGGGATCGAACAGCGTCATATCGACGCCGCGCGGGATGGTGCGCAGCCGCTCGGGCCCGATGGCGTATTCGCTCGCCGCGTGCTCGGCGACAAAATGCGAGATCGCGATGACCCGCTCGCCGCGCGACATCACCGAATTGTACCAGTGCTTGAACGGCGCCTTGTCGTCATAGGCGTTGTGGAACGTCGTGACGAAACGCCGGCTGGTCTTTTTCACGGCGCGCCAGGCGCTCCATGCCGGGGCGCGGCTGCGGGCATGGATGATGTCGATCTTGTAGCGGCGGACGATCTCGGCAAGCGTGGCCGCGTTGCGGCGGATCGCCAGCGGGTTTTTTGTGTTGAGCGGCACGGTGATGTGCTTGACCCCGGCGCGCGCCAGTTCGCGCTCCATCGGGCCGCCGGCCGATGCGACATAGGCAGTCCAACCGGCATTGACGAGAGCTGTCGCGATCTCGACCGTGCCGCGCTCGACACCGCCCGACACGAGCGCCGGAAGGACCTGCAGCACCGCAGGCGGGCGGGCTTCTTGGGGTCGCTGGTCGATGGTATCCTCGCGTGACGCTTCGCTGTCGTGACGCTTTTCGATGCCGCTTCAAGAAACCGCACCGGTGCGGCGCGCCGATGCCGGGAGTCTAGCACGCCCGGACGGCGCGACAATCGCTTACCGCCGGCTTGCCGGCGCTGGGCCGGGAATCATTTTTCTCGGCGGCTTCCGCGCCGACATGACAGGCACCAAGGCTCTGTTTTTAGAAGATTTTTGCCGTCAACGCGGGCGCGCCTATGTGCGTTTCGATTATCTCGCGCACGGCGAGTCGAGCGGTGATTTCGCCGACGGCACGATCTCGCGCTGGCGCGACGACGCGGTCGCGGTCATCGATTCGCTGACCGAAGGGCCACAAATCCTGGTTGGATCGAGCATGGGCGGGTGGATCATGGTCCTCGCCGCGTTGGCGCGCCCAGAGCGTGTCGCCGCGCTTGTCGGCATCGCCGCAGCGCCCGATTTTACCACCGACCTTCTGCCGCGGCGCCTCACCAAGGCGCAGCTGCGCACGCTGCAGGAGGAGGGCCGCATCGTCCTGCAATCGCCCTACGATCCTGCCGGCTATCTCTATACGCGGGCGCTGGTCGAGGACGGCGATCGCAACCTCGTGCTGCGCGGCGACATCCCGCTCCGTTGCCCGATGCGGCTGCTGCACGGCATGGCCGACGAGTCGGTGCCCTGGCGGCAAAGCCTCAAGCTCGCTGAGAAGCTGCAAAGCCGCAATGTGACCTTGACCCTCGTCAAGGACGGTGACCACCGCCTGTCACGCGACAAAGACCTCGCGCGGCTGGCCCAAGCCTTAGACGAACTTGTTTTCGGCGACGTGACCTGACCCCCTGGCAAGGCCGCGCGGGTGCGGGCATGCTGCCACCCAGAAGCATCCAAGGAACCCCGGGATGGCCTATTCCCTGATCGACCATGACGACAACGCGGTGCCGCTGATGGCGCTCGGCAAGGCTGAGCTCGCGGCGTGGCGCGAGAGCGCGGCGGCGCGCGAGCGCGACTGGGTGCAGGCAACCGGCTTCACCGCGGAGACCGGCAAAACCGCGCTCGTCCCCGATAAAAACGGCAAGCTCGCCCGTGTCCTGGTCGGAACGGGCGACAACGAGGCAACGATGTGGGCGGTCGCCGGCCTGTCGGAGACCTTGCCCGAAGGCAGCTATCGGCTCGACCCGCTCCCCAAGGGCGCAGATACCAGCCGGGTCGCGCTCGGCTGGGCGCTCGGCACTTACGCCTTCACCCGCTATCACGCAAAAAAGCCGGGCGCCGCGCGGTTGGTATGGCCGAAGCGCGCCGATCGGGGATATGTCGAGCGGCTGGCCGGCGCGGTCTTTCTCGCGCGCGACCTGGCGACCACCCCGGCCTCCGACATGGGCCCAGAGGAGCTAGCCGAAGCCGCGCAGCAGGTCGCCAGGGCCGAAGGCGCCAAATGCAAAGTCATTGTCGGCGACAAATTGCTGGAGAAGAACTACCCGACCATCCACGCGGTCGGCCGTGCCAGCACAAGGGCGCCGCGCCTCGTTGACATCAGCTGGGGCGACAAGGACGCGCCCAAGGTGACGCTGGTCGGCAAGGGCGTGTGCTTCGATTCGGGCGGCCTCGACCTCAAGCCTGCATCGAGCATGCTCAACATGAAAAAGGACATGGCCGGCGCGGCGATCATGCTGGGGCTCGGCCAGGCGGTCATGCGGGCCGCGCTCAAGCTGCGGCTGCGCGTGCTGCTGCCTTGTGTCGAGAACTCGGTCAGCGGCAATGCTTTCCGGCCGCGGGACATCATCAAGACGCGCAAGGGGCTGACGGTCGAGATCGGCAATACCGACGCCGAGGGCCGGCTTATCCTCTGCGATGCGCTGAGCGAAGCCTCCGACGAGAAGCCGGGGTTGATCATCGACGCCGCGACCCTGACCGGCGCGGCGCGGGTCGCGCTCGGTCCCGAGCTACCCGCTCTTTTCTGCAACAACGATACGCTGGCCGACGCGCTGATCGCCGCCGGCAAGACGGAAGACGATCCGATGTGGCGGATGCCGCTCTACAAGCCGTACCGCCGCCTGATCGACAGCAAGATCGCCGATCTCAACAACGTGTCGGACGGCCCGCAGGGCGGCGCGATCACCGCGGCGCTCTACCTCAACGAGTTTGTCGACCCGGCCGTGCCGTGGGCGCATCTCGACGTGCTGGCGTGGAACAACCGCTCGCGCCCCGGCCGCCCGGAAGGCGCCGAGGCGCAAACCTTGCGCGCGGTCTACGCGCACATCGCCGAGCGCTTCGGATGAAGATCGAGACACAGTTGCCGTTGGGCAGCCTCGATCCTGGGCTGCGCGCCGCCGCCGGCGGGCTCGATCTGGCGCGGACCGGCCAAGAGGCGCGTCTCGCCGAGGCGCTCGGCTATGACGGCATCGTCACCGAGGAAACCAAGGACGATCCGTTCATCGTGCTGTCGCTGGCGGCGCAGGCGACGGAGCGGATCGGTCTCGCCACCGGCGTCGCCATCGCCTTCCCGCGCGCGCCCGCGGTGACCGCGCTCGCCGCGTGGACCTTGCAGCGCCTTTCCAGGGGCCGCTTCACCCTGGGCCTCGGTAGCCAGGTCAAAGGCCATATCGAGCGCCGCTACGGCATGACATGGACGCCGCCCGGCCCGTGGATGCGCGATTATGTCGGCGCGCTGCGGGCAATCTGGGAATGCTGGCAGGATGGCGGCACAAGGCTCCGTTACGAGAGCCCGCACTACAAGCTGAGCCTGATGGTGCCGCTCTTCGCGCCGCCGCCGATCGAGCATCCGCGCATCCCGATCCAGGTGGCGGCGGTCAACCCGTTCATGTGCCAGGTTGCGGGCGAGGTCGCCGACGGCATTCGCGCGCATCCGGTGTGCACGCCGCGCTATATCGAAGAGGTGATGCTGCCGGCGGCGAAGAAGGGCGCGGCCAAAACCGGCCGCGATTTCGCCGGCTTCGAGATCGCGGCGATGCCGCTCATCGCCACCGCGCCCGACCGACAAGGCCTCAAGGCGCGGGTGCGTGACGTGCGCGCGCGGATCGCGTTCTACGCCTCGACCCCGACCTATTTCATAGCCTTTGAGTCACAGGGATATGGCGAAGTCGCACGGACGCTGCAGAGCTATTCGCGGGCGCAGCGCTGGGAGGAGATGCCGGGCTTTATCAGCGACGAGATGCTCGATCACTACGCGGTGATCGGCACGCATGACGAGATCGCCGGGAAGCTCAAAGACCGCTTCGCCCCGGTCGCGAGCCATCTCGATTTCGCCATTCCGGTGGCAAATGACGCCGACAAGGCAACGCTCGGCGAACTGCTCAAGAGCTTGCGTTAGCTCTTCTTCTGCTGGCCCAGCTGGACCCCGACGGCGATCAGCCCGGCAACCCCGCAGCCGACCAAGATCCATTCGAGGATCAACAGGGTTTGGCTCGGCTCTTCGTTGTGCGGGCCGAAGATGCTGTAGAGGTTGTAGCCGATGACGGCAATCATCAGCACCAACCACAGACCGGGGTTCTTCTTCATGTGCGGCACCCTCAAAAAGCGACGGGTTGCTCAATACCCTCGCTGTGGATCAATCACGTTCGCAACCGGCCGTCCAGCCTCGAAATCGGCGATCGCCTGGGCGTAGATCGCGGATGCGGTCGGCGGATGCGTCTCGGCCGCGACATGCGGCGTGACGATGATACGCGGGTGACGCCAAAACAGATGCCCCGGCGGCAGCGGCTCGTCACGGAAGACGTCGAGCACTGCCGCTGACAGCTGCCCGCTGTCGAGCGCCGCCAAAAGATCGACCTCGACAAGCTGCCGGCCGCGCCCGGCATTGACGAGGCCCGCGCCGCGCGGCAGCCGCGCGAAGAGATCGGCGTTGAGAACGCCCTCGGTCTCCGGGGTCATCGGCAGCAGCGACACGAGTATTTCGCTGCGCCGAAGCAGCGCGTCGAGACCCGCCACACCACCAAAAGTGACAAAGCCCGGCACCGTGCGTCCCGAGCGGCTCCAGCCGGCGACATCAAAGCCGATTGCTTTGAGCAGCCTCGCGGCGTCCTGTCCGAGTTGGCCGAAGCCAAGAATGCCGACCGTGCGCTCCGCCGCGTTGTTTTGCGTCAGCTCACGCCATTCTCCCATCGCTTGCTGCGCGCGATAGGCGAAATCCTGGCGGTGCAGCCGCAGCACCTGCAGTGCGACATACTCGCTCATCGCCTGCGTCATATACGGGTCGACCAGGCGCACGATCGGCACGCCGAGCGGCAGAAGCGGGTCGCGCAGAATGTGGTCGACCCCGGCGCCGAGCGACAGGATCAGCCGAAGATTGGGGAGGCTCGCCAGCAGCCCCGGCGCGGGATGCCAGGCCAGCGCATAGCTGATCGCGGGCTTGTCGCCGATCTCCGGCCAGAAGCGTAGGTCACGACCCGGCCACGCCGCGGTCAGAAACGGCCGCCAGCGGGCAACCGATGCTGGGGTCGATTGGAAGAGGATCGCCATGAGCGAACTATGCTCGTGGCTTTTTTGCGAGGCGAATGGAATTTGTCTCGGCGAACGCGGCACAGGTCGCAAGCAGGTTCTCCGGCGTCGGCGCGAGCACGCCCAGCCGCGCACCGCACATCAGCCGGAACTCAGGCGACCCGATCCCCTTGCCACCGCGCCGCCGCGCCCACGCCCAGGCGCGCGCCGCCGCCCGGACAAAGCCGAGCCGCGCGAGGTTTCGGGGCAGATCGGGCCGCTCGCCGACAAAATTTGCCAAGGCCAGGTTCATGTCGTGAAGGGCCTGCGCCTGATTGTCCGAGAGGCGTCCGGGAATGGTTGCCGGCAGCAGGAAAACCGTCTCGTGCAGCTGGGCAAAACGCGCGCTTGCGGCAAGCCGCAGCTCGATCGAGTAATCCTGAATAAAGACGCGCTCGTCGCAGCCGCCCAAAGTGCGCACCACGGCGGTGCGCGCCAACCAGGCCGACGGGGTCGTCTGGGCGCGATAAAGCGAGCGCCGCAGCATATCCTCGCACGGCTCGATGCGTCCCGGCCCGCGCCGGGACGCCGCCAAGATCGCCATTGGCTCGCCGGCTAGATCGTAGGTCGGGCTCGGCGGTTCAAAAGCGACGTCGCAGCCGGTGGTCTCTATCGCCTCGATGAGACGCCGCGTCGCCCACGGCAGCAGCAGGTCGTCGCCGTCCATCGGCTTGATGAAATCGCCTTGCGCGCGCGCCATTCCCGCGTTGAGAGCCACCGCCGGGCCGGCATTTTCCTGCTCGACGATCGTCACGTTCTTCCAGCCGCGGGTCAGCGTGCGCAGTACCGTGCCGCTGTCGTCGTTCGAGCCGTCATCGACAAAGATGAACTCGCGCGCGAAATCGCCCTCCTGCGCGGCAAGACCGGCGACGAGGAATGGCAGCGCTTGCGCCTTATTGTAGATCGTGGCGACGTAACTGACCGTGGGCATAGCCGGTAATGATAACCCCGCGCCTTGCTTTCGCCAGATCACGCCGGTATAACCCCGCGCTCAATCGGCGGCGGGCCCGCGTATTATTGCGCCACATAGGGCATGCCTGGCCGCCTCAGTCACAGGAACCCGAAATGCCCAAGTTGAAGACCAAGAGCGGGGCCAAAAAGCGCTTTGGCCGCACCGCGACCGGCAAGATCACGATGAATGTCGCGCACAAGCGGCATCGCCTGATCTCCAAGCCAAAATCGATGAAAAGGAAGGCGCGCGGCAAGGTGACCTTGCAGTCGGGCGACGCCAATCTCGTCCTCACCTACATGCCGTATCTGCGGGGCTGAGCGATGGCGCGCGTCAAACGGGGCGTCACGACCCACGCCCGCCACAAAAAGGTCCTCGAGCTCGCCAAGGGCTATCGCGGCCGGAACAGCAAGGCCTATCGCATCGCGCTCGAAAAGGTCGAGAAGGCGCTGCGCTACGCCTATCGCGACCGCCGCAACAGGAAGCGCGATTTTCGCGGTCTGTGGATCCAGCGCATCAACGCCGGGGTGCGTGAGCACGGCCTCACCTATTCGCAATTCATCCACGGGCTAAAGCTCGCCGGGCTGGAACTCGACCGCAAGGTCTTGTCCGACCTGGCGATCCGCGAGCCGGAAGCGTTCGCGGGGGTCGTGACCACGGCGAAGTCTGCCCTCGATCAAGCGCCGGCGGCGGCCGAGTAGGCACGATGCATCCTTCGGCTCCATCCCGGCGAAGGCCGGGACCCATAGCAGGAATGGGCCCCGGCCTTCGCCGGGATGGCGCGGAAGAGCGATTTACGCGCAGGAACCTCCGCTAGGCTCCTGCGCTCAAAGGGTGAGTTACGAAGGGGCCGCAATCGGCCCCTTTTCTATTGTGCTCAAAGGGTTCAAGGATTGGTCATGGACGATCCGCAACAACTGGAAAAACGTGTTCCCGAAGAAATAGCAGCTGCGGCTTCGCCCGATGAGCTAGAGCAAATCCGCATCAAGTACCTGGGCCGCCAAGGTTCCGTTACGTTGTTGATGCGGACGCTCGGCGGCATGGAGCCTGAGGAGCGTCGGAGATTCGGGGCTGAATTCAACGCACTAAAGGATCGTGTTTCCGACGCGATCGACGCGCGCGCCGTCGAGCTCAACCGCGCCGCGCTCTCGAACCGCCTCGCGGCCGAGCGCGCCGACGCGACGCTCCCCGCGATGCCCGCCGCGCAGGGCCGCATCCACCCGATCAGCCAGACCATCGACGAGATCATCGCGATCTTTGGCGAGATGGGCTTTGTCGTCGCCGAGGGACCGCATATCGAGGACGACTTCTACAATTTCACCGCGCTCAACATCCCGCCCGAGCACCCGGCGCGGCAGGAGCACGACACGTTCTATTTGCCCGAGCGCGCCGACGGCTCGCGGCTCGTGCTGCGCACCCATACGTCGCCCGTGCAGGTGCGCACGATGCTCAAGCAGAAGCCGCCGATCCGCGTCATCGTCCCCGGCCGCACCTTCCGCTGCGACCACGACGCGACCCACTCGCCGATGTTCCACCAGGTCGAAGGCCTGGTGATCGACCGCACGACGCATATGGGCCACCTCAAGGGCTGCCTCATCGAATTCTGCCGCGCGTTCTTTGATATCGACGATTTGCCCGTGCGCTTCCGGCCGAGCTATTTCCCGTTCACCGAGCCTTCGGCCGAGGTCGATATCGGCTGCTCACGCGAAGGCGGCGAATTGAAGATCGGCGCCGGGAGCGGCTGGCTCGAAATCCTCGGCAGCGGCATGGTCCACCCGCAGGTGCTGCGCAACTGCGGGATCGACCCCGACGAGTACCAGGGCTTTGCGTTCGGCATGGGGATCGAGCGCGTGGCGATGCTGAAATACGGCATCCCCGACCTGCGCACGATGTACGACAGCGATCTGCGCTGGTTGCGCCATTACGGGTTTCTGCCGCTCGACGTGCCGTCGATGGTCCGAGGGGCATTATGAGGGGCGCGCTATGAAGACGACGCTCTCCTGGCTCAAGACCCATCTCGACACTGGGGCGACGCTCGACGAGATCGTCGAACGCCTGGTGATGCTCGGCCACGATGTCGACGGGGTCGACGACCCGGCGAAGGCGCTCGCCGGGTTCAAGGTGGCGCGAGTCGTCTCGGCCGTGCAGCACCCCAATGCCGACCGGCTGCGGGTCTGCGTCGTCGATGCCGGTGATGGCGAAATTCAGGTGGTATGCGGCGCACCCAACGCCCGCACCGGGATGAAGGGCGTCTTCGGCCCGGCCGGGGTCACCGTGCCGCGCAATGGCATGCTGCTCACCGAAAGCACGATCCGCGGGGAGGCCTCGCGCGGCATGCTGATGTCGGCCTACGAGCTGGCGCTGTCGGACGACCATGAGGGGATCATCGACCTCCCTAATGACGCGCCGGTCGGCATGCCATACACCGAATATGCCGGGCTCGCGGACCCGGTCCTCGACATCAAGGTGACGCCCAACCGCGCCGATTGTCTTGGCGTACGCGGCCTCGCGCGCGACCTTGCGGCCGCCGGGGTTGGCCGGATGACCTCGCTCGACGAGACGCCAGTGGCGGGCACATTCAAATCGCCGATTGCGATTCACCTGACCGACCATAAGGCCTGCCCGCTTTTCCTCGGCCGCCATATTCGCGGCCTCAAGAACGGGCCGAGCCCCGACTGGATGAAGCGACGCCTCGAAGCGATCAGCTTGCGCCCGATCTCGGCGCTGGTCGACATCACCAATTTTCTGACCTTCGACCTCAACCGGCCGCTGCATGTCTTCGACGCCGGAAAGGTCAAGGGCGACCTCGTCGTGCGCTTCGCCAAGGCTGGCGAGAAAATGCTGGCGCTCAACGGCCGCGAATA
>Ga0187784_10001617_pt1 | contig 17893 bp, 17 predicted proteins | sample 1015_SJ02_MP15_2_FD_132964 | JGI IMG/M metagenome (GOLD analysis project Ga0187784, IMG submission 132964) | Tropical peat soil microbial communities from peatlands in Department of Meta, Colombia - 1015_SJ02_MP15_20_MG | ecosystem: Environmental > Terrestrial > Soil > Wetlands > Peat | place...
ACCGAAGTCCCTGGCGGCTTCGATCCGAAAAACTATGTCACCGAGCGAATCGGCGCGACGGCGCAAGACGGGGTGAAAGTCCCCATTTCGATCGTGTACCGCAAAGGCCTCGTCAAGGACGGCAAGGCACCGATCTTCCTCTACGGTTACGGATCCTACGGTATCAGCGAGGATCCGAGCTTCGACCCGAAGCGGCTCGTGCTGCTGGACCGCGGCGTCGTCTTTGCCATGGCGCATATTCGGGGCGGGTCGGAGATGGGCCGCCCGTGGTATCTCGACGGCAAGCTGATGCACAAGAAGAACACGTTTACCGACTTCATCGCTTGCGCGGACGAACTCGTCCGGGAAAAATACGGGGCACGCGAGCGAATGGCGATCGAGGGGCGCAGCGCCGGCGGGCTGTTGATCGGGGCCACGCTCAACTTCCGCCCCGATTTGTGCCGAGTCGCGCACCTCGGTGTGCCGTTCGTCGATCTGATCAACACCATGCTGGACGAATCACTGCCGCTGACGGTGCAGGAATTTCTGGAGTGGGGCAACCCCAAGGAGGCGGCGGCGGGGCGCTACATGATGGAATACAGCCCCTACGACAATCTGGCTCGCACGGCCTATCCGTCGATTCTGGTGACGACCTCGCTCAATGACAGCCAGGTGCTCTACCACGAGCCGACGAAATACGTCGCGCGGCTACGAACGCTGAAGACTGACCAGAACCCTCTGATCCTGAAGTGCAACATGGACGCCGGCCACGGCGGAGCCAGCGGACGCTACGAAGCGATGCGCGAGAACGCCTACGAGCTGGCGTTCATTCTGAGCGAGTTGGGAATCACGGATTGAAGCCGTCGCGAGCGGCACGAGTCCTTCTTGCCATGCATTCGCATGACTGGTCGCGGCGGGCCTTCTTAAGGAATTCCGTCGCCCTCGCGGGGACAGCATCTTTTATGGACGTTTGGCTCGAAACGCACGCGGACGAACGGGCGGCGCCGCTTTTTGCCTACGTCGGCACTTTCAGCTCGCCGCTTCGCGACGTGCGGCCGACGCAGGTCGATCTGCCGCCGGGGAACGGGCGCGGCATCCACATCTTTCGGGTGAATCGCGCTACCGGCGCGCTCACGCCGGCTGGCATCCAGGAAATGACCACCAGCCCGAGTTGCCTGGCGGTCGACAGCTCCGGCACGCATCTCTATTCGACGAACGAAACCGATTGCATCGGCGAACGCAAGGAGGGGACGCTCAGCGCCTTTGCCATCGATCGCGGCACCGGAAAACTCAAGCTGCGCAACACGGTCGGTTCGGGCAGTGCGGGGCCCACCTATGTGGGCATTCATCCGTCCGGACGATTTCTGTTCGTGGCGAATTATTTCGGCGGCTCGATTGCCGTGGTGCCGATTCTTCCCGATGGGCAGCTCGGCACGGCCGGCAGCAAGGTTTACGCGGGAAAGCTCGGCCCGACGCGCTCGGCCAACGCTCCGGCCGGCAGCTTCGCCTTCAGCGGTCACGATGGGCAGCACGCCCACATGATCCAGGCCGATCCGTCCGGCCGCTTCGTGCTGCACACGGACCTGGGGCTCGACAACATTTATGTGTGGAAATGCGATCCGCGGGATGGCGCGCTGAGTGCGAACGATCCGTGGATCGTTGCCCTGCCACCCGGCGACGGGCCGCGGCATTTCGCCTTTCATCCCGCCATTCAGCCTAACGGAAGCCGCTGGCTCTACTCGATTCAGGAGGAGGCATCGACGATCGTGTTGTTCGACTTCGACGCCTCGACCGGCCGGCTCACGGCGCGGCAGACGATCTTGACTCTCCCCCCGGGTTTTGCCGGCAGCAACTTTTGTTCGGAAATCCTTGTCTCGAGCGATGGCCGATTCGTCTACGCCGGCAATCGCCTGCACGACAGCATCGGCATCTTCTCGGTCGGCCCGAACGGCACGCTCACCTTCGTCGCGGATGAGTGGACGCGCGGCAACTATCCCCGCAGTTTCGCCTTCGACCCCAGCGGCCAGTTCTTCTATTGCTGCAACCAGCGGGCCGACAACGTCACCGTCTTCCGCGTCGACCGCCAGACCGGCGGCCTGACCTTCACCGGCCACTACGTCCCCGTCGGCAATCCGTCGAGCATTGTGTTCGTCGATGCGAGCCGCAGCAAAAACCACGGACGCACGCGGTAGGTCCGTTGCGAGCTTTATTGTCTGCCGTAGGTTTTGTTGTACGGCGCGTTGCGGTCGAGAGTTTCATCTTCCAGTGAGCCCGGCTCGCCACTCGGCCTGCCGCTATAGCGCTCGCCGCAATAGTGCTCGATGGGCACTCTTTTTTCCCTCTCTTCCGATTCTTCCCGGGGCTCTCCCGTCTGGTCCCGGGGCACTTCCGACTCGTCTGGTGCTTCGGATTCTGATCGTTTCGCTCGACGCCGTGTCGCGGCTCGCTTTAGTCGCGATGTCCCTTTGGCCTTTCCGGTCGTTTTTTTCTTAGCCATTTTAGGCAACTCCTCGGTCTTGCCCCGCGACGATCCACCACCGGCTCTGCGCAAAAAAGCTCGCTCATGCAAATGCTGTTCCCGGTCCCGAGTGTCGTAACGGATGACTCTTCGCATTGCAGCCGTCCTTGTGGCGATTCAGAATTGGTGATGCACCACACAGTTGCGAAACTGCGGTTGGCATTCTGTCGCGTTGAGAACGGCCATCGCCATGCGAACGATCGCACTTCGGTCGATCCTTTGGACGACCATCACCCTCGTGAGCGCGACAGGCGGACTGCGGACGATTGATGCGGCACAGCTCGAGCTGGATGTCGTCCCCGCGCCAAACAACGGCCAGCCTGTCGAGCCTGCCGAATTCTTGGTCTTCGAATTCAACCAGGCGGCCCTCGGGGAAAGTGGTCCAGATGCTGCGGAGCACGTTCAGCAGAGACTCGAACACATCCTCGCTAAGAGAATTGACGCGATCGACCGGCTCTACCGATTGAGCCAGGTTCAAAAGCAGAAGCTCCGACTTGCCGGTCGGGGCGACATCCGACGCTTCACCGAGCGGATCGACGCCCTGCGCCAAAAATTTGTTGCGGCCCGTCGGCAGCGCGCCGCTGAAGTGGCAGGTGCCGCGCTTGTCAAAGCCGAGGTCCTCAACGCGACGCTCAAATCGGGCCCGTTCGGCGAGGGGTCCTTGTTCGCGAAGGCAAGCCACACGATCCTGTCGCAAGATCAGCTCGAAAAATGCGAGGAGCGCCGGCGGCTGGCCGGGCAATCGAAGGTGAAGATCACACTCGACAATGCCCGGATCCTGGAAACGGCGGGCCGCTTCGAGAAGTACGGCTATCGGCTCGGCTTCACCGGCAATGAAAACGAAGTCGCGGTGCTGCCTTTTGGCATGCCCCTGGAGATCTGTTCGCGGGACAAGTTGGAACCGCTGCGGACGATTGGCGAGGGACACAAACTCGTCGGCTTCGACTTCAGCCGCCTGAACATCGTCGCGCTGGCCACCGACTCGACGACGGCGTTGCTGGTCGACCTTGCAACCGGGAAAGAGACGGCGCTGGAAACGAAGCTGCGACAGCCTGCCGTCAGTTTCAGCCCCGATGGAAAACTGCTGGCGACCGGCGGCTACGGGATGCGGGCGCTCCTCTGGTCCGCCGAGAGCGGAAAGCGGATCCGCGAGCTGCCCGTCGGATCGACGGAGGGGGGCCTGATGCCCGCCTTCAGCCCGGATGGCACAATCGTCGCCGTAAGCAATCGAAATTCCAAGACCTGCCTGTTCGACGTCGCCACCGGACGGCTGCTGCGAAGGTTGTCCTGGCAATCGTCTCACGAATTGAAGTTTGACCCGTCCGGAAAACGACTGGCGGTTGCATACGCCGACGGGAACCTGGCGATCTGGGACGTCGCGACGGGTGAGTTGCTGCAGCGGGCCAGGGGCCACGCCGAGGAAGTTTTTTCTCTGGATTGGTCGCCCGATGGAAAAATCGTCGCTTCCGGCGGACGCGAAGGCTCGGTCACCCTCTGGCGAGCGGCGAACCTCACGCCGCTGATCGACATCGAGGCCCCCGAGCAGGTCTTTTGCGTCCGCTTCAACCCGGCGGGAACGCGACTGCTCTTTGGCGGATCGAAGTCCCTCGGCGGTCGCTACATCGAGATCCTGGGCGTGCCGCAAGAGTGAACGGGTGCGATCGATCGCATCGGGTGCCACGGCTGAGTCGAAGCTCTCAGCCGTGGCGCCCGAGGATCGCAAGTCACGCGGGACTTTGCGCTGAATAGCCGTAGAAACTCAAGATCAGCCCTATGAGGAGATTGAGGACTGCAGCGGCCAGAAAGATCGAGCGATGCTCGAGGATGACGCTGCCGGCCTTCAGGATCCATTCTGATCGGAAGATGGCGATGAGCGCACGCACAAGCGCGATCCATCCCAAAAGCGTGATGACGATTCGCCAGTCGAGCGACCAAACATTGTGCACCAAAATCAGCGCCATGCCGCCGAGCAGGCCGAAGAAGCCCGCCAAATACATCAAAGCGGCGCTCGCGGTGAAATCCCTCAACACCGTGCGAAACATCTGCGGCTTGAGGAACAGCGCCACCGAGAGGACCAAATACATCGGGCCCAGAAGCCTGGCGAGGAAAATTGATGCCGTCATGCGTGCCTCCTTGATCGTCCTCGAAAAGAGAAACTGACCCTCTAGTGTCCTTTTCCGAAGGAGCGCTGCCAAGCGGCGATTGCCGCAAGAGATTGCAGCCTCCGCCTCGGATGACATACGCTATACGCGCGATTGTGACTTCCGGAATCTCAAACGGGTGGAACCTCGAGGTGACAAGTTCCCTTTCGGATCGTGCACCCTCGACCACCGGAGGCAGTCCTGCGCCGCCGGCATTGCCCGCGGAGCACGTGCAAAAACTCGTCGAAATCGGGCGGATGTTCCATGATCGCAACTGGTCGCTGGGCACCAGCAGTAATTACAGCGTCGTGCTCGGCCGCAATCCGCTCAAGCTGCTGATCACGGCCAGCGGCCGCGACAAGCGGTCGCTCGGGTCGAGCGACTTTGTGATCGTCGGCGACGAGGCACGTCCACTTGACGCGGCGATGCCCGATCCGTCCGCCGAGACGTGGCTGCACATTGCGTGCGCGAAGGCTCTTGATGCCGGAGCCGTGCTGCACACGCATAGCGTCTGGTCAACCATTTTGTCGGATCTGTTCTTTGCTCAGGGGCACTTGCCGATCGAGGGTTACGAAATGCTCAAGGGTCTGACGGGCATCCGCACCCACGAGCATCGGGCGCAACTTGCGATTTTTGAAAACACGCAGGACATTCCCGAACTGGCCGCGCTGATCAGCCAGCGAGTTACCGCCAGAGCACCCGGATTGGAACACGGCTTTCTGTTGCGCCGCCATGGCCTGTACACGTGGGGACGCAACCTGGCCGAGGCCCGTCGTCACGTCGAAATCCTCGAGTTTCTGTTCGAGGTGCTAGGCCGCCGCCTCCAGATGGCCCCTGGTCAATTGCCGTCAGCCGCGATGGACAGAAAGGACGCCTCATGGCCTGCGTGACGATTTCCGCGACTGGTCGGCGGATCGAAGACCCTGAGCAGATATCCGCGTTCCTTGCGCCTTACGGGATCTGGTACGAGCGCTGGGATGTCGCGGGACGGATCGGCTCCGACGCGGACAATGATGCGATCCTTTCTGCCTTCGCTGGGGAAATCGAGCGGCTGAAAGCCCGCGGCGGATACGTGACGGCCGACGTCATCAACGTCTCGCCGGCGACGCCGGGACTCGAGGCGATGCTGGCGCGCTTCAGCCGCGAACACACGCACGACGACGACGAAGTGCGATTCGTCGTGCGGGGCCGCGGCATCTTCCACATCCACCCCGACGACGACAATGTCTTTGCCATTCAGGTCGAGGCGGGGGACTTGATCAACGTCCCTGCGGGCACCCGGCACTGGTTCGATCTGTGCGCGGAGCGCGTCATTCACGCAATCCGTCTTTTCCGCGATCCCGCCGGCTGGAGTCCCAACTACACCGATTCTGATTTACACCTGGCGCATCTGCCCGTCTGTTGGGGACCGGCGTGGTTGCCCGCAGTCGAGCGCAGCGAGAGTCCGGTGCGTCTGTGATCCGCTTTGCCGGCCGTGGCATTTTGCTGGACATCGAAGGGACGGTCTCCAGCATCCGCTTTGTCTACGACACGATGTTTCCCTACGTGCGCACTCACGTCGCGCAATTTCTGCAAACGTGCTTCGACGACCCCCAGGTCCGCGCCATCTGCGATCAGGTCGTGCGTGAGGCGACCCAAGCGGGCGGGCGCGTCGGCGCTGACCCGGCGCAGTCTCGCGACGCGCTGATTCGCCGCGTGATCGAATCAACCCATCAATTGATGGATGCCGACGCCAAAGTCACCGGACTCAAACAGCTGCAAGGATTGATCTGGGACGGCGCGTTCAAAAGCGGCGAACTCAAGGCACAACTCTTCGACGACGTTCCGGCCCGCCTGGCCGACTGGCGGAGCCGGGGCTTGGACGTGCGGATTTACTCCTCTGGCAGCGTGGCCGCCCAGAAGTTGTTCTTCGGGTACACTCAGTTCGGCGATCTTTCCGCTTATTTGGGCGGCTACTACGACACAACCACCGGTCCCAAGCGCGAAGCGACCAGCTATCGGAAAATCGCCGGCGATATGCGTTTGCCGGCAGGCGAGGTACTCTTTCTGAGCGACGTCGTCGCCGAACTCGACGCGGCCGCCGAGGCAGGAACGGAAACCGCGCTAGTCTCTCGACCGGGCAACCCACCAACCTCGGGCGAAGGTCGACATCCGGAAATCAAAAGCCTGGCCGAGGTGGAACTCGCCTGAGACTCAAAGGGATTCGTTGCGTCGACCCTTTGAGGTCTCTTGCTAGGGAGCCAAGAGACCGTACCTCCTTTTGTGCAAAGCCACCCGCACCACGTGCTTCTCAGCGACCGGTGCCGTAAGGCTTGATCGAAATGCGGCCGGTTTTCGAATCGAGGTCGATGCCGTAGCCGCACCACAAGAGGATCGACATGCCGATCAAGAAGAGTCCCATCGCGCTGCCCAAAATGGGCCCGATGTAGCCCTCTAGCTGACGGCTCTCCTTGCGCTCGCCGACAACGAGGCGGCTGATTGATGGCTCGTCCGGCACGTAAATCACCGGGACAGTCTTTTGGCCCTTGAGCGTGTCCCACACGGCCCGTTCGACCTCGGCATTGCGCGTGGCGGAGAGTCCATCCGGCGACGTGACGCGATACACAAGCCGCGCGGTGACGCCGTTGGGGGCGATGAAACGCTCGACAATCTCCGCATTGCCGGGCACGGCCGAATTGCGCAGCAGTCGCTTCGCCCGTGCGTCCTCCCGGGCCTGCCACGCCAAGAACCCCCCAGCAGCAATAAACACCAGGCCAAAGATTCCGCAGACCGTGCCGAGACGGCGGGCTTTGCCCAGACGAATCCGCGCGCCGGCGTCGTCGGTCCGGGCGGCGACGCGTTCGTCGACCCTGGCGACCAGGTCCGGAAAACCTTCAAGCGCGTCAGTCAAGCTGGCCATCAAGTGGCCGCTGGCGTCGTAGATCCGGAGCCGGCGCTCGCGGAAGAACCCGACGTCGGTCATGGCAAAGGCGATCTCCTCCCACGGACACTTGCGGGTCTCGTTCCGGCAGAAGAGGACGATCCCGCGCTGCCCGATCCTCACTTCGCGAGGATTGCGCAACGCTCGCCAACCCGCGATCAGCCCCATCACGCCAATAATCGCCGGCATGGTTGTAAGGCCCTGCAGGGCCAGCTGGTCGACTTGCGCCTTAATCGCTAAGAGCAAACCGAGCACAGCCACGCCGCAGAACACCACTCCGGCAATCAGGTAGCCCACGCCGTGATTCGCTCGGCGCGACGGGTACACGAAGACCTCAGCGGCCGCGTCGGTTGACATGCTTTGCCTCGGCGATTGGTGAACGGAAAGCCGGACAGCCCCAGCATCCTAATGAAGCGGCGCGTCGCAAGCAGCAAAATTCCGGCCGTGGGAGTGATTGCGCGCATTCTTGCAGTTCGCCGCAACCGCAACGGGCAAAAGGGGTTCGCCCCGGCCCGCTGCGGTTCGCCAACTTTGGCGCCATCGTCGGGCGTTTTTCGCGTGGATGTGGGGCAGTTCGGCACGGGTATTTCCCCTTAGGGGTCGCGGCGAAAAAAGACGCGGGTGGCCGCGTGAATTTCGGCGCCACGATTCAGGTTGTGGGGTTAATAGAAGTGGGCCGGGGATTCGGCCGACCGCGACGGTTGACCGTCGCGGTCGATGTTTGAGGTGTCTGACGTGCTTTCAGAAGCATCGATCAAAGCGCATCGGCGGGTGCGCAGACTGCCGCCGCGGATGCCTGTCGTTCGCGAACGTGCTCCGCAGGCAGAGCGCGATCGATCGCGCGACAACTCGCTGGGATCGCCTCTACGCGGTGGGGTCGCAATTGCCGGGCTGGCCGTCGCCTCCCTTCAGCGGGGTTTGCGCGCGCTGCCTCGCCGGGCGCGGGCCTGGGTGTTTCTAGTCGGGGCCGCCTTCTGCATCATGCTGACGTTTCTGGTGAAGATCAGCATGACCTCCTGGGAAGCGCGCGGTGCAGCAAGCGCGACAACAGTCAGCGACGCGGCCGCCGAAAACGCCGTTCAGTTGGAGAATGATCCTGCCGCCGCCACGGACCAACAGCCGCGGCCTCAACAACCGGCGCCGGTCAAAGCGCCGCCCGAGCCGAAGAAGGCGCTGCGAACGATCTCTGCCGATGAACTTGCCGCTCTGAATGGGGCCGCACCTCTGGCTCCCGTCCGACCGAACGCGTCCGCGCCACGAGAAGATCTGGTCCTTGGCGGAAGCGACGTCGCCGCCGGCTCAGAGAATCGTGCTCCTGGTACGCCCAATCCGCCGGACGGCGTTAAACCGGACGGCCAAAATGCGGACGACGCAAAGCAAGTCCAATGGAATCGCGATCCGGCCACGGGGGCCTGGTTCAACTTGAACAACATCTGGGAGGTGCGCGAGCAATATTCTTTGCCGCTCGACGGACATGAGATCAACGGCGCCCGTTTCGCCTTGCGGGGGATCGGGGTCACGCCGCAGATCGAATTGGAATGGTGGTCTTCCCGCACGGTCGAGGTGCCCGAAAAACACTTCAGAGGCAAGATTACCAAGCTGCGGTTCCTGGCCATCGTCTCCCCCGCGCAGGCCCACCAGGTCGAGGGGCACGTCCGGATCGTGCGAACTCGTGGCGACACGGCGGAAGGCACGGCACTCGTCGAAGCCGAGGCGATTTTCTATTCGCCCGCGTGGAACCTCGTTTCCACCGAAGTCAAAGAGAAGCCCTCGTGGTTTCCCGACAGCGAACCGAGCGTCAAGAGGGGAGAAGCCGGCCAACTGCCCGTAAAGGGGCGGGAGATCGAGCTGGTGCGCCAAGCTCTGCGTGACGATGGCGTGAGTGGCCGGATTCGAGAGACCAAATGGTGGCCGCCGCGACTCAATCGGGCCAACGGCCGCCGGATGAGCAAGCTGCGCTACGAAGTCATCCAGGGCCCAGCTGTCCGGATCGAAGAACTGGTTTTCGACTACACTGAGCTCAAGGCCACCTATGGGCAGCTGCCTCAGAATTTGTTTCCCGAATTCGACCGGCGCGCCGCGCGGCTCGACCAGCCCCAGAAGTAGCTGGGCCGCGACGTGGAGTTTTGGAACGGTCGCGCTCATCGTCGCGTTGTATCTGTTGAGCGACCACCCTGTCGCGTTGGCGCAGTCAACGACGCACGGGGCGCGACGGTCCGACTCGAGCCGAGCTGCCACGCGGCTGGTGGTCGACGTGGTCAAACTCAAATCGGGCAAGGCGCTGCGCGGAGCCATCGCGCGGGCCGAAGCCGATGGATCGCTCAGGCTGGCCGTCTCGCGCGAGTGGCTGCGGCAGGCCGATCCGCATTTGTTGGCGAGCCTCGAAGGGGACGAGGCCCGCACGCGTGACGCAGCGCTCGAGCAACTCCGCGACCGGATCAAGAAAGAACTCGAAAAAATTCCCGAAGAGTCACCGCTGGGGAGCTTTCTGCGCGTCGAGCAGAAGCGGGTCGAGCGGCTGCTTGCCGACCCCCGTCCCGCCGCCCAGGCCGAGCCGCAGTTTGTCTGGATCAAGTTAACGCCGAAGAAGATCGCCAGGATTGTCTCGCCGAGCGCCGACCACAGGCGCATCGCCGGTTGGAGCTGGTTCGAGCGGCTAGCCAACGTCGAGACGCGCGACGCCGACGATCTGGAGCGGGAGCTGCGGCAGAAGCGCATCGATCCGAGCCAGACGCTGCCCGATCTGTCCGATCGGCTCCCCTTGCGCCTGCAGGACGAGCGCGAGTGGTCCGCGCGAATGGCACTCGTCAGCTATTCGCTCGGTAAGCCGCTCGATTTTCAGGGGACTGGCGACCTCTTGGTGCGGACCGACCGCGCGAAAAACGCCGACGACATCGCCCCGCTGATCGCCAAACTGTTCGGCGGGCAAGTCGATTCGCTGCTGAAGGACCTGCTCAACGAGGGGCGTCCTGCCGAATCGGCACCGAAGGCGTCGACCGCGTGGCTCGAGCCTGCGATCAAAGAGGCCGAGCGGGAGAAGGCACGGGCCTTCCGCGCGACGCGCGTCGATTTGAGCCTCGAGCGGAGTCAGGCCACTGTGAGCTCCGCATTCGCTGTTCAGCTTGTAAGCGGTGAGTGGAAGATTCTCTGGTCCGACCGCGACACCGAAGACGGCTGTCAAGCGCGGCCGCAAATCGAAGCCAACATCACTGCGGATCCGCAGGTGAAATCGGCACTTGGCCTACTCAAATCGCTGGGGGCCAAAGGGGACGACCAGGTCCGCTCGGCAATTCGCATGGGCGCCGCGACGATGGCCGCCCAGCAAACGGTCAACAACCGCTTCACCGCGTTCCAGACGCCCTACCTCCGCCAACTCGACGGCCCGCCTCTCTGGTGATCGAAGTGAGTCTGCCAATGGGATTTGCATTCATTCTTGAGGCCGAAAGGCCGAGACAACCGCGACTCCTGTTTGACAGCACCGGGGTGGCCCGGGTCGAACCGTCGGCGGTTGGTCCCCAGAACCAATCGCGCTGGGGGCAGCCCTGACGCTGGCCCGGCCACTCCCCGTGTCATTCCAACTCATCAAGAACCGCTTACTGCGTGCGCGGCTCTTCACGAGCGCCATTCAGCGTGCCGCGGGTGATAGCGCCTCGGTCAGATCCCGCAGGAACCGCGCCGGGTGCAGGGGTACGCCCCTGCTAGTCGCGAGAGGGGCCGTCGAGGGATGCTCCCTGCAGCGGGCGGCCGTAGGAAGGCTGGACAGACAGGCGACCGGGGCCGTCGACGACGTGGGCTTGAACCAGCGAGGCGTAGGTCAGCACCATCAAGAGCGAATAGGTGACGAGGTTGGGGATCGGGCTCCTGCCGACGAACTTCACGGCGCTGCCGGCGAATTTGTTGAGCCGCACGTGGACGCCGCTCCATTCGACCGAGTAAATCTCGTCGAGCAGCAGGTGCGAAAAGAACCCGACGCAGACCCCTCCCGACATGAACAGCCGGGTGCCGAGCGAGCTGGCTGTAAACGCCAGGAACGCGACCTCGCCGGCGATGATCATCGCCGGAATGCTGTGAAACATTCCGCGATGGACGGAGACGCGATTGAGCAAGCCGGCCCCGCCGTAGCGAATCACAACGTAGACGATCACCGATAAGAGCGTGGCTGTCTCGTGGTTGCCATGGCTCCAGGCCAACAGGTGCGGCATCATGGCGAAGGGAGCAAAAGCGGCTAGCAGGCTGAAAACCTCGCGGACCGGCCGACCGCTGTCCGAGTCGAGATCGGGCAGCATTCCCGAAAACCAGGTCAAACACCCGGCCAGGGCACCCTGCACGGGAGTGAAGCCGCCGAGGATGAATCCGGCCGCTCCGTATCCGACCCCCAGCGCGCCGCTGACGGTGATGTGCGTTTTGTATCCGGCCATGGATTCTTCCTTGAATCGAGTGGTGGGACTCTTAGCAGATTTCTGGAAATCTGGAAATCCGGCTTGAGGCTCGCTCGCCAGCGATCGCTCAGTCGTTGTCCGCGGCGAGCTCGCGAAGCTGCGCCAGCGCTTCGTCGAGTTCCGGGACATTTGCCCCGGGGACGCGGCCGGCCAGGTCGCACTTGGCGAGGAGAATCAGCTCTTCATAGTCTTCCGACTGCTGCAAGCGGCGACGGGCGCGGACTCCGATCCTTCCGTCGAGAAAGCCGCGGGCCAGGGCGTGATTTTCGATCAGCCAGGCCGTGCGCACGGAGATCGAATCGCCCAGGGCGCGAAGTCCGGCCGCGATGGAATCGTACGGGTCGATCCCTTTGCCCACGTCATGCAGCAGAGCGGCGAGGCGAAATTCCTCGTCGTAGGCAAGTTCGTCCGAGGCGAGCGAAAAGACCTGCAGGCTGTGGTAAAGCACGTCCCCTTCGGGATGCCGCTTGTGATCCTGTTCGATCTTGGCGAGCGGCGCCAGCAAATGCCGATAGACGCGAAACCGATCGGCACCTTCCGAAGGGAGGCGTTCGAGGTCGTCGTTCGCGTTTGAGAGAAGCGACGCACCGGCGTAGCCGTTGGACAATCGTTCCAGCTCCTCGCGAATCTCGCGATTGGTGGGAAGTTGCGAGGGGCGCAGTCGCTGGCGACAGAGGGTTCGGGCGGCCCGCTGCTTGGCCCGCGCATACTCTTGCTCTTGCCGCTGGAACATCAAGCGGGCGGCTTCAAAGAGGATCTGCTGGCGCAGCTTGTCGCCGGACATGAGAGCAAGCCGCTCGCGAACGGCGGCCGATGTCGAACTGGCGGTTTACGGATCGAGCTCGACGTTCCAGTACGCTTCGCTGATGAACTTCGACCAGCTGTCGATCCGCGTATGTTGCGTGGCGTACAGGGGTTTCCAATCGGGGCGGCAGGGGTGCTTTTTGAGGGGCATCTTTGCCTGCTCGGGAGTGCGGTCGGCCTTCCGCTTATTGCAAGATACGCAGGCCAGCACGCAGTTTTCCCAAGTCGACATTCCGCCTTGTGACCGCGGCATCACATGATCGATCGTCAGCTCTTCGCTTCCCGGCTGCACCCCACAGTATTGACACGTGTAGCGGTCGCGCTTGTAGATGTTGCGGCGGCTGAAGGTGACCGCGCTGGTCGGCATGCCCGAATACCGGACCAGGGCGACAACCTCGGGGCAGCGAATGCGGCTGCGGACTGTGGAGACGAACAACTCGCCATCTCGCGGGGCGAGTTTCGACCAGTCGAGCCAGCCATAGAGCTGATAGTCTTCGGGATCGACGACGCGGGCCGTCTCGTTCCAGACCATCACGAGCGACCGGGCCACCGAGGCAACGCCCACGGGTTGCCAATTCCGGTTGAGGACCAGCGTCGGTCGTTCCAGGACCATCGAACTCATCGTTTCATTCTCCGGCGCTCGTGTCGTCTGCACGGGGGCCAAAGCCAGGTTGAACCGCCTTGCTACCACTCGCAGAGCGCCAACCGGATTGCTGTTCCTTCAGGTCCAAGCCGCGCCGGGACCAACGGTGTGTCGACTGCCTTGACCCGACTCCGCGCGTCCGCCGAGGACGCCTGGCAATCGGGTCGTGAACCACCCTGTGGGTAATTTAGGCCGAAAAATCAGCCCCTGAATAATAAGTGTGCGCACGGGGCTTGTCGAGCGCGGAGGGTGCGCGCCGGACGAGGAGCGGGTTAAGTTTTGGTGAAGCAATCCGCGCATCAAACTGCTTGGGCCGAGCCACTTGCGCTTATTGGAAAGCGGCCGCCTTGCAGAGAGTCAGGGGCGGCGACTGTCTTGACGGTTGCTCAGCGGCGGCTCGGGTCGCGTCGCCAGTTGGGCGAACCGCTCGTAACCGCCGGCGACCAGCTGATTGCGGATCAATTGCCGCCGTTCGGGTTCGGACTGGCCATTCAGCACGCCAAACACCAGACAGCCCAGCACGATCGTTGCGACATCGACGACCGTGGCGGGGAGACGAAACTCCTTCAGGTCGGCGAAGATCTCGTCTTTGCTGCAGTACTCGCCGAATTTCTTCCCCGCATACATCAGCTCGACGCCGGCGAAATCCTGGCTCCATTCGTAGTCGAACGGGCCGAAGTCCCGCCGCCGATGGATCACCCAAAAGCGGCTGCCCTGAAACAGCACTCCGTGGCTCGAGGCGCTTAAGCCCATCCTGCTGAAGCTCGATTGATCAGAGGTCGAGTGCGATGCATCTCGGTAGGTGCGGTAGGCCAACGCAATAGGAGGGTAAACTCCGTGCTTATCTCGATGATTCGCACGCTGCGAAATCATGGCGAAAGAGCTTAAACCAGGCAAGACCTGGCGGCGGTCCCGCTAGCCGCTCGCCTTCGCAATATCAAATTCTCCACCAGCCGGCCGCGGCGCGATGACGGCAGACCGGTTCACGTCGTCCTTGAGTCGCCGGCATCGTCGCCTCAAGAATGAGGGCCGGGGAGTCGATGGATTTTGGCCGGGTCGGCAACCTCAGCGTGGCGGCCAATTTAGGGAAGGAGATTTGCCGTCCCCGCGAGGAAATTGGCCGCCCGAACTAATTCGCCAAAATCGTCGCGCCGAACCGACTTGGGTGCTTGACAACGGGCAAAAACTTTAATACTTGAAGGGGCCGTTCCCCGGCCGCAAAGGGAACAAAGGACGACGCCGGGCCGGCTCATAGGGAGTTGATTAATTTGAGAAGGTCGGGGCCCGAAGGGCATTCGGGCTTTCCATCTTGCTCGCGAGTTGATTTCTCAGAACGACCGTTTCTGATGAACGATCGCTTTACCGACAGTGAGGGGCTCACACAGATGGCATGGCAACGGAGCGAGGAATTGTGGTCAGGGACCCTGATCGCAAGGGGGCCGGCATCAATGACCTTCCAGGGCGAGAATGAATCTCCCGTTTGGAGTTCGACTTTCGACGTGCGGCTGGCCGACGAGGAAGACGAAGAAGAGGAGGTCGACGACGACGACGATGACGATGCCGACGAAGACTTCGACGACGAAGACTTCGACGACGAAGACCTCGACGATGAGGACTTCGATGATGAGGACTTCGACGACGAGGACGACGACCTCGAAGACGACGAAGACGAGGACGAAGACGACGAAGACGAGGATTATTGAACGTCCGCCGACCAGAGAGGGACGGTTGAAACAGGGGCGGATGAACCTGTGACCGCGGACGGACTGTTCGAGCAAATCGCGGAAGCCGCGGCCGCCGTCCGCGGGCGGTGGTCTCGGGTCCCCAAGCTGGGGCTGATCCTGGGGACGGGATTAGGGGGCTTCGCGTCGCTGATCGACACGGACGCGGCGATCGCCTATTCCGATATCCCCTACTTCGGCGCTGCGACCGTCGCCTCGCACACGGGCCAACTCGTTTGCGGTCGCCTCGCAGGTGTGTCCCTTGTGGCCCTCGCAGGCCGAGTGCACTTCTACGAGGGCTATTCGATGCGCCAGGTCACGTTTCCGGTGCGCGTCGTCAGGGCCCTCGGGGCCGACGTGTTGATCTGCACGAACGCGGCCGGCGCGATGAACCCCGACTACGATTTGGCCGACGTCGTGATCCTCGACGATCACATCAACCTGCTGCCGGAGAGCCCGCTGCGCGGGATCAACGACGATCGGCTCGGCCCGCGATTTCCCGACATGAGCGCGCCCTACGACCGCGAGCTGATGGGCATCGCCCGCAACGCCGCCGCCGAGCTTGGAATTCCCTGCCGCTCGGGAGTCCTGGTCGCCGTGCCCGGGCCCAACCTGGAGACGCGCGCGGAGTATCGCATGCTGCGGGCCTTCGGAGCCGACGTCGTGAGCATGTCGACTGTTCCCGAGGTGATCGTGGCTGCGCACGCCGGGCTGCGGACGCTGGCGTTCTCGATCGTCACCGATTTGTGCAACCCCGACTCGCTCGAGCCGGCCACGCTGGAAAAAATCCTGGCCGTCGCCGAGCGGGGAGCCCAGCACTTGGAGCGGTTAATCCCGCGAGTCGTTTCCCAACTCGGGGCGCAGGGGTAGTCGCGTGTTGGGTGGCACTGGTGTCACCTAGTCGCAAAGAACCGGCCGGCTTACACGGGCCGCTCGCCTTTGACTATCATCGCACCTCCACGGCATGTTTGAAAAAGTCACGAACTCCGACTTCATCCGCGGCGAGCACGAGGTGCTGCGCTTCTGGCAGGAGCGAACCATCTTCCGAAAGCTGCGTGCAAAGAACGCCGGCAAGCCGCGCTGGAGCTTTATCGACGGCCCCATCACCGCCAATAACCCGATGGGCGTCCACCACGCCTGGGGCCGCACCTATAAGGACGTCTTCCAGCGCTACTTCGCAATGACGGGGCACGACCAGCGCTTCCAGAACGGCTTCGATTGCCAGGGGCTGTGGGTCGAAGTCGAGGTCGAGCGCGAGCTGCAGATGGGGGCCAAAGCCGCCATCGAGGCCTATGGCATCGACAAGTTCGTCAACGCCTGCAAAAAGCGCGTGCTGCAGTTTGCGGCCCGACAGACCGAACAATCGATCCGCCTCGGCTATTGGATGGATTGGGACGATCCAGGCACGCTGCGAAAACTGTCCGAGGCGATCGGCACCGACAGGCCGGTCACGGTTACGACCCCTAGCGGGAAAACCATCACGGATCGGGCCGATGCCATCGTCGCCCGGCTCGGCAATCCGCAGTGGGGAGGCAGCTACTTCACCTTCTCGACCGAGAACAACGAGACGATCTGGGCTTTCCTCAAAAAGTGCTTCGAGCGGGGCAAGCTCTACAGCGGCCACGACGTCATGCCCTGGTCGGGCCGGGCCGGCAGCGCCTACAGCCAGATGGAGGTCGCGGACGGTCGGCGGATGACGATCCACCGCTCGTGCTTCGTGCGGTTTCCGCTGGCCGACGCCGAGAACGAGTACCTGCTCGTCTGGACGACGACTCCCTGGACGCTCACCAGCAACGTCGCCTGCGCAGTAAACCCCGAACTCGAATACGTTCGGCTCAAGACCAATCGCGACGGCGCGATTTATTACTTCGCGAAGGACAACCTCCATTTTCAGCGGCTGGAGCGAGAATTCAAGGAGGGCTTTGGGCGGCCCGAATGGTCGTGGCCGTCGGGCGTTCCCAAGCTCAAGACGATCGCCCAGATATTTAAGGAGCAAGGGGGCTTCGAGATCGTCGCGGAGATCAAAGGGGCCGAACTCGTCGGCCGAGCGTATCGCGGACCGTTCGATGAACTGCCCGCCCAGAGCGCGAGCGGCGGAATCCCCGCGGATCCGGCCTTAGTGGGGAAGACGGCCGCCGGCTCGCATCGCGTGATTGATGGCGGCCGCGACTCGCGCGGCAATCCAAACGTCGTGGCTGGCGAGGGAACGGGCATCGTCCATATCGCCCCTGGCTGCGGCGACGTCGACTATTTGCTCGGCAAGCAGCACGGCCTGGTTGGTCTGGCACCGCTCGATGAGGCCGGTCAATTCGTCGCCGGCTTCGGACAATTCCAGGGTCGCGAGGCCAACGATCCCGAGACGGCCCAGCTCGTCTTCGATTCGCTCAAGCAAAAGCACCTGCTCGTCACCGTCGAAGAGTATCCGCACATCTATCCATTCTGCTGGCGGACCGGGGACGAGCTGGTCTTCCGCCTGGTCGACGAGTGGTTCATCAACATGGACTGGCGGGAGGAGATCAAGAACGTCACGCGGCAGATCCGCTGGCTGCCGCCGAGTATCGATGGCGAAGAGCGCGAGCTCGAATGGCTCACCAACATGCGCGACTGGCTGATCTCCAAGAAGCGCTTCTGGGGGCTCGCGCTGCCGATCTGGGTCGACGAAAAGACGGGGGAGTTCACGGTGATCGGCTCGCTTGCCGAACTGAAGGAGCGGGCCGTCGAAGGCTGG
>Ga0187784_10001618_pt1 | contig 17887 bp, 16 predicted proteins | sample 1015_SJ02_MP15_2_FD_132964 | JGI IMG/M metagenome (GOLD analysis project Ga0187784, IMG submission 132964) | Tropical peat soil microbial communities from peatlands in Department of Meta, Colombia - 1015_SJ02_MP15_20_MG | ecosystem: Environmental > Terrestrial > Soil > Wetlands > Peat | place...
GCCAACCATGTCAACGTGGCCTACGCGCCCTCGGCCAAAGCCGCCGACAAAGCGCTGGCTGCCAAGGCCAGCATGATGGCCGAGTTGGGCCTCAAGGTCCATCGCTGCGGCGGCTAGTGGACACGGACTGGTTTTGAAGAGCCAATCCGGTCGTTCCCACTCGGCGCAAGGGTCGCGCTTTGTTAGGGACACTACCCGCACGAGTCCGACATTGACTCGCGCGCGGCCGAAAGCTCATCCGCCTGCCGGGTGCACGATCATAAGCGATTGTGATTCTAATCACAGACCCCCCTTCAGCGAACCGCCAGAATCGCTTCCAGCCATCGCGCAGCAATGATCTGCAGCAAATAAGGAGAGATTCTATGGCGACTGCGAGTTCCGTCCAGCCTGAGACAGTGCGGACGCTGCCTTCCGACGCAGCGCGCCAGGTGCTGTGGGGTTTCGCCGATCGATACGACTTGCAGATGCTGGTGCAGTCCACGCGGGCAGTGGCGCGCGGACCGGTGGCCCGGCTGGTGGCCAGCGGCGGGCGCAATTCGCACGAGTGGACTCCGGAGAAAGCCGCCCTTCTGGAAGCATTTGACGGCGCGGGAATCACTGCTGTGTTCATGGAGCCGGAAGAGGGCGGGCTTTTTGCCGGTCCCAAGAATCTTGCCTTGGCGCTGGTCGGGTTTGAACTGGCGTGGGTGGATGGAGGGGCCGCAACTGCCAGCCTGGCCGGCTGCCTGGCGCTGGCTCCCATTCACGAGCGCGGCACGGAGGAGCAGCAACGCCGCTACATGAAACTGGCTGCTCCGGCGCAGCCGGGAGAAGACCGCAAGCCGTGGCGCGGCGCGTTCTGCCTGACCGAACCGATCCCCTATGTCGGCGTAGACACGGGCATGCTCAACGGCAAGCTGCGAATTGTCGAGTGGAAGCCGGGAGAAGAGCCTGTCCTGCAAGTCGAAAAGCGTGGGCGGTTCATCACCAACATTGGGTTTGCCAGCTTCGTGACCGCGGCCGTTGATTCCGACGATGAACGCATCAAGGGCAGTTGCATGGTGATCCTTGAGGAAGGCGATCCGGGGATTTTCGACCGTGGCACGCCGACCAAGAAAATGGTTCATCAGCTTTCTTCGACGGGCGACCCGATCTTCAACCTGCGCGTGCCCGGCAGCCGCATCATTGGCGGCTACGACATTAAAGATGGCGTGCTGGTTCCGCTCTACAACCACAGCGAGGTGATCGAGGCTGTGTTCCGGCGCACACGCGTGACTGTCGGGGTGATGACCGCGGCGAAGCTACTGTCGTCGGTTGAACCGGTCATCCGCTATCAGCGAGGACGATTCCGCGGCGCAGAGACTGCGACGCCGGGATCAGTGCGCTATGAGCTTGGGTTGCAGGCGCGTGAGGATGCGCTGCACCGGCTGGTTGACGTCTGGGCGACGGGCGAGGCGAGCGCGTCGCTGGCGTTTGCAGCGGCGCGGGCGTTTGACGAACTCGATCCGCTGGAAAAAGAAATGGAGAAACTTTACGCCGAGCGCGGAATCACCGGGGCCAAGACAAAGATGAAGCTCCTGCGTGAAGCCGCTGACCAAGCGGTGGCGTTGATGCAATTGCCGACTGGCGATGTACGCAGAGAGCCACTGAGTTCAGAGTTGCTACTTTGTTTCGTGGCGCTCGATTCATTGGCCGACGTTCTCTGCCCGGCTGCGAAACTTTGGAATACCGGCGTGGGGACGCAGTTGATGCGCGAAGCCGTCAGTTTGATGGGCGGCTATGGAATCACGGAAGACTGTCCGGGCTTCCTCGGCAACAAGTGGATGGATGCGCAACTGGAGGCCACGTACGAAGGTCCGGAGGCGGTGCAGCGGCGCCAGCTTTCGGTGACCATGGCGAATCCCGTGTTCCTGGCGCAATTCCGCGGATGGATTCGCGAGATGCGCACCATCGCGTCGGAGCATCCCGGCACCGGCGCCTGCGCGCTGGCCACGGCCATGAGCATGTGGTTGTGGACGCTGGATCATCTGCAGAAGACCAAAGATGCCGATGGCGGGCGCCTGTATCAGAGCGCGCGGCAGGGTGTGACGTTTCCGCTGGCCGATGCGTTGTGCTGGCTGGTCGCGGCTCGCTGCCAGATTCTCGACGTGCTGCGCTTGCAACGGGAAGGCTCCGGAGAGGCGTCGCTGGCTGAGGAATTGACCGGCCTCGTCAATTTTCTGAAGGATCTATGCCACGTTCAGACTGCGCGCGCCAGCGGCGAAGTGGCGCGAATTTCGGCGGAGCTCGTGTTTGGATACAATCGCCATCCGGCCTGGGATGAAGCGGGAACACGCGGATGCTGGCACGAAGATGAATTGGATGCCCTGGAGAGTCTTATTCCCGGTATCAACAGCTACGCTCTCGATGTGCTGAAGGGCGATGGTTCGCATCCGAAAAAGGCCGGTCCGTGCGTCGAGTGTTACGCCGCGCAGCCGTTCCTGTCGCTGCATGCGAAGCTCGACGCTTGCCTGACGGGCTCGCGACTTGCCAAGGATCGCGCTGCTGAAGCGATTTCGAAGCTCATGATTCCCGAAGCGCTGGACTACCCCGCATGAGCGCTTCAGTTCCAGAACACTCGGCTCTCCTCGAGCGGCAACAGATGTCGGTAGACATCGCATGTGTTGGCTTCGGGCCTGCGATGGGCGGATTCCTCACTACACTTTCCCGCAAACTTTTAAACGATGATGGTTCGCCACGTCTCGAAAGCGCGGTTTCGCCGGGGATGCCACTGCAGATCATCTGCTACGAACGCGCCGACGGATTGGGATTTGGCGTGTCGGGCGCGGTGACGCGGGCGCGCGGAATTCGTGCCAGCTTTCCGAGCGTTGATCTTACCCAGATTCCGATGGTGGTTCCGGTGAAGAAGGAGAAGCTCGTCTACCTTCTCGATCCCATCGGCGCCAGCCGACGTTCGCTGGCGATGCGCATTGGCGATTGGAAGATGCGCGCTTTGGGGCTGATCGTGGGAGCACGCGATCACGCCGTGGAACTGCCGTTTACTCCCAGGTTCATGCGCAAGCACGACGGCATGGTTCTGTCGCTGGGGCAGTTCAATCAATGGGTGAGCGACCAGGTGACGGGTTCCGGGCTCGTTCAAATCTGGCCGGGAATGCCGGTAAGCGCGCCGCTGATCGAGGGCGATGAGGTTCGCGGGATTCGTTTGGCGGATCAAGGCGTTAATCCGGACGGGAAGCCAAGCGAGGGATTCATGCCTGGCATGGACGTTAGCGCCGCGCTCACGGTGGTCGCGGATGGTCCGGTGGGGGCTGTGGGCCGGAAGATTGATGAGCACTTCGGCCTGCCCGAGGGGAATCACCAGCGGGATTGGGCGCTGGGCATGAAGATGGTTGTCGAACTGCGCGAGGACTCCGGTCTTGAGCCGGGGGCCGTGCTCCACACCCTTGGATTTCCTGAGCCGGAGATTTTCGGATTTTTGTACGTGCATCCCGGACGGCTGGCGTCGGTGGGAATCTTCATCCCCTCTTGGCTTCGCAGTCCGGTGCGCACAGCATACCGTTACTTGCAGCATTACATGCTTCATCCCTATCTTTGGCGGCATCTGCAGGGGGGCGTGCTGAAATCCTGGGGAGCGAAATCACTGCAGGAGTCGGGCCGGATCGGCGAGCCTTTTCTTGTCGGCAACGGCTATGCGCGCATTGGCGAGGGCTCGGGCAGCACGAATGTGCTTGCCGGATCGGGCGTGGATGAAGCCTGGACCACCGGCGTGCAACTCGCCGAAGCGGTGATTGAACTGGCAGGGAAAAAGGAGCCGTTCACGCGAGAGAATCTCGAACAGACTTACGTTCGACGCCGGCGCAAGAGCTGGGTGGATGCTGAATCGGAGATCGCCGCCCAATCGCGCAACGGGTTTGAACGAGGTGTGGCCACGGGCTTGATCGGGATGGCGCTCGCGGGAATTACGCGGGGAGCAGTTTTTATGCCCCGGCGCACTCGGCCGCTTCACGAGGCGACTTCTTCGTTGGAAGAAACCTACCCCTCTCGCATTCCGGCCGCCGAACTGAAGCGACTGCAGGAAGAATGTGCCGCGAAAGGCGTGGCCTTGCACGACCGCATTATGGAGCGCTGCGGCTGGCCGGAGATTCCCTTCGATGGCCGGCTGCTGATCTCGCACCAGGATACTCTTCTGATGGGTGGCAGCGTGCAAGCGCCGCCGGGTTATGCGGATCACGTAATCTTTATCCGCCGCGAACTCTGTCAGAAGTGCGAGCCGAAACTATGTGTGGAGATGTGTTCTGGGCAGGCGATTACGCGCGGCGAAAGCGGTGTGCCGGCATTCGATCGCGAGAAGTGTGTCTACTGTGGTGCTTGCCTGTGGAATTGCCGCGCCAGCAGCGATGGAGAAAAGGGAAATGTCGAGTTTCGCGCGGGAGCGGGCGGGTTGCACTCGGCGCTGAATTAGTTGCGAGTCCCGAGTCCCGAGTTGCGCTCAAAAGCAGCTTCGTTATCGCCACTGTACCTCCGGACTCGCGACTTTGAAACTCTAAAACTTTGAAACCTCGACTATGAACGCTTATCACATTGTCGTCTGTGCCGGAATTGTGCCCGACCCGCTGCAGACGCTGGAGCCAATTACGACTCCTACCGGGCCGGCACTGAAGAATGAAATGATGCTCCCGGCGGTGCTTGATCCGTGGGCGTCGCATGCGCTGTATGAAGCGGCGAACCTGGCAACGCGCGCTCCGGGAAGCAAGGTGTGGCTGGTCAGCGCAGCGCCGAAGGCGAAGCTGCAACAGGTCATGATGAACGTGGCGCAGAAGGCCAGCTTCGAACTGGTTCCGATTGATGCTCCCGCCAGCGGCTTCGCGGATGCACACACTGTTGCCAGGTTGCTGGCTGAGGCCATCCAGTCCATTCCCGGCCTCGACCGTCCGCGCCTACTTCTGTTCGGGGGCTGGGAATCAGCTTCACGCGGAGCCGGTGTGACCATGCAGCTTGTGGGCGAGGGCCTCGGAGTCATCGATCAGTTTCAGGGCGTGGACCAGCTTACGGTTCAGCCGGATGGTTCGTTTGAAATTCTGGAACGAATTGAAGGCGGACGTCACCTGGTTTCCGTATGTCAGGGTCCTCCAATGTTGCTGGGATGGGCGACGGGCAGTCTGCCAGAGCCGAAGAACAATCCACAAGTCGGCATGGCCAATATGCGTACTATCATGCCCGCTTTGCAGAAAGCTAAGGCAGCGCCGTTGCCGCACGGTGAAATTCGCTACCTCAGCGTTACGCCTCCGCAGCAGCAACGGCAGACGCGAATCGTGAAGGATCGATCCGCAGACGAAATTGCGGCGGAGCTTTCTGCGTGGATTCTGCAAGATTAGTGGTGAGTGCGGTTGCTAGCAGTTCCAAGGAAAATAGATGAACATTCTGTTCTTGGCGCATGTAGACGAGTCAGGAACGGTGTTGCTGAAGGCGGCATACGAGGCGTTAGGCGCGGCGCTCGATGTCGCCGCACAAACAGCGAGCACGTTGACCATCGGGCTCGTCGGCGAGGACGTGCAATCGGTCGCGAATTCGGTGGCGGCAGCCGGAGCGCGAATTCTCGCCGTAGCGGGACAAGATTTCGCGCACCCGCGCTACGCCACCGATGCCGCAGCGGTCGAGGCCATCTGCAAGACGGTCGCAGCTGACATCGTGATTGCGCCCGGCACGTCGCGGTTTCTCCGCGTCATGCCCGGAGTGGCGAGCCGTTTGCACGGCCGCGTCGACACGCACATCACCGCGCTCGACCTGGTCGACGGTGTGCTCACTGCGAAGCGTTGGTTCTATCGCCAGCGGCTGGAAGCAATTATTCAGCGCCAGGCTCGACCGTGGTTTCTGGTAGTGGATCCAGGCTGCCACCAAGCGTGGTCTCGGGCTGCGGTCCCAGCCAAGGTTGAGATGATCGCCGTGCAGTTGCCGCCAGAAGCGAAACGCACCATGCACACCGGCGTTCGAGTCCCGAATGCCGATGCGCAGACCATACGCCCCGACGCGAAACTGCTTTTCGTCGCCGGAGCCGGGTGGTCGAAGAAGCAAGCCGACGGCAAAACTCACTTGCCAGAAGCCGAGGCAATCATTTTGGAATTCTTGCGCAGCTCTGGAGCTTCTCTCGGCGGCAGCAAGTCGCTGGTAGATCAGAGCGGAGAGAATCAAGCCGTGCTCGGTTTTATGACACATCTCAATCAGATCGGGCAGACCGGCTCAACACCCCGGCATCCGAAAGGGCTCTCCACTTGTTGCCACGGGGAAGAGCCGCACGCCGTGGGATGGCGGTTCATCAACGAACGGCGCGCCGTGAATCTCGATTCCAACTGCGGCTGGGCGCGCGGGAAGGCGGATGTGCTTTATGTTGCCGACGCTTTTGAGGTGATGTCGAAACTGAATCGTCTGCTGGCGTCGCAACGCAAGGAGGCGTGAATGACGACCGCGCCAAGGAGGAACTGAAAGATGCCTAATTGGGTGTGGCTAATCGTGTTTTTCGCCGGTTATTTCCTCTTGACGCAGTGGCTCCTGCCCAAGCTGGGCGTGCCCACCTGAAGGAACGCCGGTTGCGCCGGGTCGCGGCGCGATGCAGATCAGGAGCGAAGAGGGTCGGGGAAGTCGCTAGCGAAGAAAGGTGATTGAGGCCCCGATTTCCTTAACGTTTCTCAATCACTTTGCGAATGCGTTCGAAGGCCCAGTCAATCTCTTCGTGCGTGATAGTCAGCGGCGGCGCAATCCGCAGGATCCTGTCGTGAGTTTCCTTACACAGGACACCCTCTTCTTTGAGTGCTTCGCAGTAGGGGCGCGCCGCGCTGAGTAGCTCGATTCCAATCCACAGTCCTCGGCCACGGACCTCTTTTAGATCGGGACCGCGCAAGGTCTTTAGCCGATTCAGAAAATACGTCCCCAGTTCGGCCGAGCGTTCCACCAGTTTCTCTTCGACCAGCACTCGCAGCGCGGTTCGCGCCACTGCGCACGCCAGCGGGTTTCCACCAAACGTGCTGCCGTGGTCGCCGGGCTGGAACACGCCGAGCACCTCCTTCGATGCCAGAACTGCCGAAACTGGATAAAAGCCACCTGCGAGGGCTTTGCCGATAATGACCAGGTCTGGCCGCACATCCTCATACATGTAAGCGAACAGCTTGCCGGTTCGGCCCAGACCGGATTGAATCTCGTCGCACATCAGCAAAACGCGCCGCTCGCGGCAAATCGCGGCAGCTTCCTTCAGGAATCCTGCCGGCGGAATGATGATTCCTGATTCTCCTTGAATCGGCTCGACCAGAAATGCGCAAGCGTTGGGCGTGATGGCATTGCGGAGCGCGGCGGGATCGCCAAAAGGAATGATCTTGAACCCCGGCGTGAACGGGCCGAAGCCGTCGCGATATTGAGGATCGCTGGAAAAGCTGACAATCGTCACTGTTCGACCGTGGAAATTGTTGGCGCAGACAATGATTTCTGCCCTGCCGTCGGGAATGTCCTTTACCTTGTATCCCCACTTGCGTGCCGCCTTCACGGCGGTCTCGACCGCCTCCGCTCCCGAATTCATGGGCAAAGCCATGTCGAAGCCCGTGAGTTCATGCAGTTGTTCGTAGAGCAGGGGTAGCTGGTCGTTGCGAAAGGCGCGCGAAGTCAGTGTTACCTTGCGGGCCTGCTCGACCAGCGTTTCAAGAATCTTGGGATGGCAATGGCCCTGGTTGACCGCAGAATAGGCAGCCAGGCAATCGAGATAGCGTTCGCCTTCTACGTCGTAGACCCAAACGCCCTCGGCGCGCTCGATGACCACGTCGAGCGGATGATAGTTATGCGCGCCGAAGCGGTCTTCGAGCGCGATGAGTTGTTCGGACTGACTGATTTCCGTTACGGGCATGCGGTCTCCTGGTGGGGTTGTCGGGTCTGAGTAGTCAGGGTTCATTTTCCAAAAGCATGGTCAGCAGCGCCATGCGCACAAACAGGCCGTTGGCCGCCTGTTTGAAATAGAGCGCCCGGGGATCATCGTCCACGGTTTTATCCAGTTCCACGGTGCGGGGCAGCGGGTGCAGAATCAGCGCGTCCGGTTTCATCTTTTCGAGGACACTCGAATTGATGGCGTAGCGATGCAGCTCCAGCCGGTCGCGCACGCGGTCGGGGCGAATGCGCGTCTGGTAAACAACGTCCACCTCGCGGATAACGCGGTCAATGTCAGACTCCACCTCATAACGGACGCTGTGTTCGTTCAAGTATTCAAGGATGTCAGGCTTCATCTGCAATTCAGGCGGGCTAACGAAGAAAATCTTGACCCGATCGAATTTGGCCAGCAGGTAAGCGAGCGAGCGCGCTGTGCGCCCTTTGTCGAGCTCTCCGATGATGGCCACGCTCAAACCGTCCAGCGGCCGTTCGCGGTAGATCGTGTACAGATCGAGCAATGCCTGCGTGGGATGCTGTCCGCCTTCGCCGTCGCCCGCGTTGATCACCGGGACCGGCGAAACCTGCGCCGCGCGCTTGGCGCCTCCCTCCTGGGGATGCCGCACTACGATCACATCGGAATAACTGCCGATGATGCGAATCGTATCCTCCACTCGTTCCGCTTCGATTTCCGACGAAAACACTCCCGCCTGCTCTGTGGAGAGTACTCTGCCGCCAAGCCGATGCATAGCGGCTTCGAAGCAAAAGCGGGTGCGGGTGGAAGGCTGATAGAACAACGTGGCCAAAATCTTGTTTTGATAGTCAAGCGAGCCGCCGCGTGCGACGACGCGCTCCATCCCTCGCGAACGGTTGAACAGTTCCATCAGCAGCGGTACGGTGAACTGCTGCGATTCGACCAGATGCCTCGGTTTCGTCGAGGCTGCCTTTGCAGCCAGCGCGCGATCTGCGGCGCGGGGCCCGGCGGGCGAGAACGTGGTGTCCGACATGGTTAGCGTCCTCCTACTGGGGCCTCGGAATGCGCCGGCTGGGCGCCGGCTTCGGCAGTTTCATCAGGAACAATGTGCGTGCCCGCACTTCCACGGATCGCGTCACACAAATGATCGTAGGAAGTGATCACGACTTCCTTGCCGCCGGCCCTCAAGAAGTGTAACGCCGATTCCACTTTCGGTCCCATGTTCCCCGGCGGGAAATGTCCCGCGCTGTGGTGCTTTTCAAGTTCCGAAACTGAGACGCGCGAGAGCGGCCGCTGCGCCGGTTTCTTGTAGTCGAGATAGACGTAATCGGTGTCAGTTGAGATTGCGAAGATGTCCACTCCCAGCTGCGAAGCGAGCAAAGCGGAAGCGCGGTCCTTATCAATAACCGCCTCTACTCCGTGTAGACGACCGTTCTCGCGCACGACCGGAATCCCGCCGCCTCCACAAGCGACCAGTAGCGCACCCTGGCTCATCAGCGAACGAATCACGTCCAGTTCGACAATTTCAATCGGCTCGGGCGAAGGAACGACGCGGCGATAGCCGCGGGCGGCGTCCTCGACGATCTCCCATCCCGGCAGACGCTTGCGTTCCTCCGCTTGAAGTCGCGAGTAGAACGGCCCGATAGGTTTGGTGGGATGCTGCATCGCAGGATCGTCGGCCGAGACAATGGTTTGCGTCACCAAGCTGACGACCGGCACGCGCAGGCCGGCAGCGGCCAGTTCGTCCTCGAGCGACTGCGCCAGCATGTAGCCAATCTCGCCTTGACTGGCCGCGCCGCAGACGTCGAGCGTTTGGCCTGGCACCTGATCGGCAGCCCGCTCCGAGCGCAGCAGTTGCGCTCCCACCTGCGGGCCGTTACCGTGAGTGACGACCAGGTGATATCCGTCGCCAATCAAGCCAATGATCGCCACAGCTGTGCGGCGCGCATTCGCCAGTTGCTCGCCGACCGTCCCTTTCTCCCCAGCCCGGATCAGGGAGTTGCCGCCGACGGCGATCAGCATCGTTTTCAAGTCTTATCTCTCGCGGTTAAAACTGCTCCTTCCGCATTCATTCAAAACTCAAAAATCCTTGCCGCTGATGTATTCCGACGTGGGTACCTCCTCGATGCGATCCGGAAACGCCTTCTTCCAGACCTCGGCCGCCTGATTCCAGGTTGTCAGATGAGCGTCGGGATTCTGCACATCGCGAATGACAGTCTGATCGAGCAAGTAATTGCTGAACCCCTGAGGATAACGGCCGACGTTTTCCTCTTGTTGGTTCCAGGCCGCATGTTGCGCGTCGTTGGCGGCCTGTGTCGCGTTGTAGCGTGCCGTGGCGTTGGCCCCGATCTGGTGGATGTTATTGACAGCTTGCTGGCTTAGCCCGATCAACGCCTGCGTGTGGGCTGCCGCCTGCTGGGTTGCCGCCGCCGTCTGCCGGCTGACTACCTCTTGATTGATCTTCCAACTGCTGACGATTGCGGTCAGCGTATTGTGTTCCTGCTCGGCAAGGGAGTTGGAGACCAGCATGTGGTTGAGCGTTACGAGGTACATGCCGTAGCTGCCGGGATCGAATGCGCACATCAAATCGCTGAAGGTCTGCATCCCATTTCCGTCGGGATCCAGGTGCCCATTCGCAAGCACACAATGTTCGCCCTGCGGCGCCGGCATGGGTTTGATCGTGTCCACTTGAAGCTGCGCTGGACCTTTTCCGCTGGCGCGCCGCCAAGCCTGAAAGAGAGCTGCAAACTCCTTGGTCAGGTCGCCGCGGAAGGGATACACGATCATTCCTGGGGTCCGCGGGCTCCTCATCTGGTGCGGATTCGTCGGATCAATCCCCGTGCGTGTCATATTGAGGCCGATCTGTTCGCCATGTGGACCAGTAACCAGCATCGTTCCGCCGGAGCTGCGCGGGTCCAGGGTCCATCCATCCGGGATGCCGATGCTGGCCGAGTTGTCGGCGGCCGACACAGTGTGCAGTTTCGCAGCTGGAGCGGAGGGCCCGCTTGCAGCCGGGGCCGGAGCCGGCGCGGAGCTTTTCCCCGCCGGCGCGCTCGCGGTCGCCGCCGCCCCACCCGGATGCCATACGGAGAACAGCTTTGTCAGCATCGGGTTGATGGTTGAGCCAAAACGGTCAGCACGGTCCGACACTAACGCCGCTTCCGCCTGGTGTGGCGCGCTTCCTGCCGCGATGATCAATCCGGCAACCGGCACATTCCCTGCGGAATGATTCACAACCGTGAAAAACACGCCCACCGAGTCGGTTCCGCGCATCCTGAACACATTGCCGATTTTCGGTTTCTCGCCGCAGTTCTGGTGCATGATCCGCAGCACGTTGGTCATGGCTGCTCCCTGAGTGTCGGCCCCCTGCACCTTGCCGTAAACGATTCTGCCCCCCTGAGGCATGTCAATGGTTGTCAGTGGAGTTTGTGCCTCGGCCACCAGCACATAGACCAGCAGGAAACCCAAAAAAAACCCTGGGATTGCCCAAGAACGCTTGTGGATTTGCATTTGCGGGAAGCCTCCTCTTTCACCTTATGAATGCGACAAGCCCCTTTTCCTTCTGCTACACGCTCGCCGTCATTTCCTGGAACGGCACCGGCTCTGGCACCTCGCGATACTGCATGAGCTCAAGCAGAATGGCTTTCTGCGCGTGCAGCCGGTTTTCCGCTTGCTGGTACACCACCGATTGCGGCGAATCAATCACTTCGTTCGTGACTTCGTCGCCGCGATGTGCCGGCAGACAGTGCATGAAAAGGGCAGCGCTCTTGGCCCGGCGGAACAGATCCGAATTCACCTGATAAGGGAGGAAGATCTGCCGCCGCGTCTCGGCCTCGCTCTCCTGGCCCATGCTGGCCCAAACGTCGGTGTAGACTACGTCGGCTCCGCCGGTCGCCTCGATCGGATCATGCGTGAGTGTGCATGTGCCTCCGGTCTTCGCGCCGCGCTGCAACGCCCACTCCACCGCTTCCGGTTTTGGCTCATACCCCTCGGGAGTCGCCACCCACACGTGAGCTCCCAGTTGCGCCCCGGCGAACATGAGCGAGTGGCAGACGTTGTTGCCATCGCCGACGTAGGCTACTTTCAACCCAGAGGCCTCACCTTTAACTTCCTGGATCGTGAAGTAATCCGCCATGGCCTGGCAGGGATGGCTGTAGTCGGTCAATCCGTTGATGATGGGAATGCTCGCGCATTCTGCGAAGCGCTCGACAATCTCATGCGCAAATGTGCGGATCATGACGGCCTGCACCATGCGCTCCAGGTTCTTGGCCACGTCATAGACCGACTCGCGTTTGCCCAGATTGATTTCCGCCGGCGACAGATAGAGAGAAAACCCGCCCAGTTGCTGAATGCCCACGTCAAAGGAAACGCGGGTTCGCAGCGACGGCTTTTCGAAGATCATGGCCAGCGTTTTCCCTTTCAGATCTCCAGAGTGAGCAGAGGGATGTGATTTGATCTCTCTAGCGAGTTCAAGAAGATAGCGGATTTCCTCCGCGGAAAAGTCTTTGATGGAAAGAAAATTATGATGGCCCATACGGTCCTTTCCTCTTGGCAGAGTTGGCTCTGCCTCCGGTATTTAGTGCATTGAAATCTCGACTCTTGCGCAGATCAACCCGGCCCGCAGATATCCCGAGGACTTGTCCTCTCCGAACGCAAATGGAAGGGAGAATTCTCAGGAAGTGCAACTTGGGGGATGTTCTGCTGGCAGCCCTGCCGCTCGCTGTAGCTCGTTGAGAACACGGCGACATTCCCACCGGCTATGCTCTCCTTTCCGGGTGCGGGGAGGCAGTGAAAGGCGTCACTGGCAAAGGTGATGGGGGTCACGTTTCGGAGCGTTGGGCCTATTGGTGTGGCCACCTAGCAGGATGCCCTAAGCCCAGCCGGGCGAAAGGCCCCTCGGCTAGAAGCACATAGAACTGTGCGGCCAATCACAGACGGCAGGCCTTTTGCGACATAGCTTTATGCTGCGAACCAGACTCGGTTTGCTCACGCGCCGGGTCCCTGCCCGGAGCGCATCCTGCCGCAGCGGGCCTTTGCGGCAAAGAATCAAAGAGGAGGTACCTCCATGCCCCTCGAGAGTCCGGAATTCCGCACTTCTGTGCAGAAGTTGCTGGTTGGGCTGATTCTCATTCTCGTTCCCCTCACCGTTTTCGGCTTCTATGTGGCGTGGCAAGGCGACAGCCACATGCGGCAGATGAACGGCGACAATTTCCGCGCGCTGACGCTGGCCGCGGCTGAGTCCACATCGGAGTTCATCGCGACCTGCGTGCGCGACGTCAGCATGATTGCCAACGGTCCGACTCCGACCCAGGCAGTCACTCAGGCGAACCGCCAATACGAGCACCTTTCCGAAGAGGCGGTCAACAACAGAATCGATACAGTCGAGCAAGTTTGGGAGAGTTCTCAAACGGATGGGCTATCCACGAAGATCCTGACTTCGGACCTGGCCCAGCAGCTGCGCCGCATGCGCGAGCTGAACCCTACGCTGCTGAAAATCGCGGTCGCCGATGTCGCAGGTGCGACGGTGGCCGCCACCGACCGGCCGGTCCATTACTTTCAGACCGACCGGGATTCGTGGCGGGCGCTGGCTTCCCGCAGGCAGGGGACCATCCACGTGTCCGACCTGCGCTATGACGAGCAGAGCCATCTGTATTACGTCAGCATTGCCTATCCAATTCTGCAGGAGGGCACTGGCCGGTTTATCGGCGCAGTGACTGCCATGGCAGACGTGTCGCCGCTGTTCGCGCAACTTAATCGCCGACAGATGGGACGCACTGGCCGGTTGTTCCTGGCGCGAGAGGACGGCACTGTGATCGAAGCTCCCGGCGTTACGCCGGCGATGCAGATCAAATCGGAGGAATACGCCGCCATCCGCGACGCCCTCGGCAGCCTGCGCGGCCGCGAGACCGGCTATATCTATGCCACGCTAGCAAATGGGCAGTCCTATCTCATCGGTTTCGCCGATACAGGATTGAAAGAGGCGTACCCGAATCTGCCCTGGATCGTGCTGGCCAGCCAGGAAGCGCGCGAACTGAACAGTCCGGTTCGCAACATGACCGCTTTCGCGCTGCTGGTCATGATCCTGGCGCTGTTGATGTTGTCCTTGCTCGGCGCCTACGTGTTTCTGCATCGCAAGCAGGAACTGGAGGACATTGAAACGCCGGAAGATAAAGGGACGGCGCAGGCGGCGTGAAGCGGAGCTGCAGCCCCCCACCCGTCTTGATCGGAGATCGCTATGGTGAACGCTTCGGAATTGCAGCAGGGAATGGTCGTTCGAATCGAGGGGCAGGTCTATCGAGTCATTGAGGTTGAGGCCAAAGCTGCGGCCGCAAAATTGGGCGGTGTGGTCAAGGCTGAGCTGAGCAATGTGAATACAGGACGTCTCTGGGAGGCGCGTTTCCGTCCTCAGGAGCGGCTCGAAGACCTGCCGGTCGAACGCCGCAATATGGAATTCCTTTATCGCGAAGGCGACGCCTGCACATTCATGGATCCCAACACGTTCGAACAGGTTGAGGTTCCGGGCGAATTGCTGGGACGAGCCGCGGGTTTCCTGCACTCGGGGAGTCCGGTGCCTCTAGAGTTTTTTGAAGGTCGGCCCATCAGCGCTGTGCTGCCCGACATCGTCGAGGCTCGCGTTGCTGATACCGCGCCGCCTTCCCACTCTCAGCAGGACAGCGCATGGAAAGAGGCAACGCTCGAGAACGGCGTCTCGATTCGAGTTCCGCTGTTCATCGCGCCCGATGACCGCGTGCGCGTGGATCTTAAGACCGGCCGATACATCGAGCGCGCGCACGGGGATCGCAAGCGCATCGCGTAGGATAGAATCTTCGCGGAGACGCCAATGCTGGAGATCAAAGCGGTTCCCCTAGAGTTTCCCTCCGACGCCAACATCATTGTCGGGCAGTCGCACTTTATCAAGACGGTCGAAGACCTTTACGAGGCCATGAGTACGACCGCGCCGCACGCCAAGTTCGGCGTTGCTTTCAATGAAGCCTCCGGAGCCTGCCTGACTCGTTCCGAGGGAAACGACCGGGCCCTGCGCGATTGCGCCGTGCGTAACGCTCAGGCTCTGAGCGCCGGTCACACATTCGTGCTGGTGATGCAGAACGCTTATCCCATCAACGTGCTGAACGCTATCCACAGTGTGCCCGAAGTATGTTCCATTTTTTGCGCCACCGCAAACCCGGTTCAGGTCATCGTTGCCGAGAGCGAGCTAGGCCGGGGAGTGATGGGAGTGATTGACGGCAGCTCGCCGAAGGGCGTGGAAGCGCAGGCCGATATCACGTGGCGGCACGACCTGCTGCGAAAGATCGGGTACAAGCGGTAAGGAAGCTCGAACTACTTCTTCTTTTGCCGCGCTTCCGCCTCTGCCAACCATCCCCTGCGCAGCTTCTCGGCTGGGATGCTCGACAAGTAAGGCTTGATGTCCAGAATGGGTGTTCCGTCGAGCATGTCGACGCCGCGGACATGCAAGTTGCCGCCGTCGCGGTGGAGCAACTCGACGACGGTCAAGCCAATTGGATTCGGACGCCGCGGCGAGCGCGTCGCAAAGACGCCGTGCGGCCGGTCGTCGCTCGGAGGAGTGCAAAGCAATTCGAATTCTGATTTTCCCGCGATGATCTGGCGATCGAAGACCCACAGAACGATCAGGTGAGAAAAGCCTTCGATGTCGCTGAGGCCGGTCGCGAATTCCGGCAGAATCTCGAGCACTCCCTCGGCCTCGTGCTTGGCGCCCAAGCCTTTTGGTACTTCCTGGGGTGTCTTGTAGGGGCTTCTTACGTATCCAATGGGCTGTGGAGAAAACATGGTCCAGGATTTTCTTTTCGAAATTGATGTTGTTCTACTCGGCAGGGTAATTATGACATCGTACGCCGCGATCTAAGGTTTTCCAGCGCCCGGCTCTTTGGCCGGTACGGGGGGCGAAGCACTGTCCGCATCGTTCTTGATGGTGTACTGCACGATGACTGAAATGCGCCGGTTCGAGGGATCGAGCGGCGCTTCGGGCTTGCGCAGCCGCTGATCGGCAAAGCCACGCACCTGCATCACCTGATCGGCTCGGAGTCCGCTCGTCTGCATGACGCGGCGGGCGGCGTTGGCGCGATCGGCGGAGAGTTCCCAATTGCCGTAGTTGGCCGAAGGCGCGTATTGATTCGAATCGGTGTGGCCTTCAATCGAGATTTTGTTCGGCAGTTGTCCCAACTCCTGCGCCAGGGTCACGAGCAGCGAGCGGCCATCGGCGTTGAGCTTGGCGCTGCCGCTATCGAAGAACGTTCCGCTGGCGGACTCGGAAAGTTCAATGCGCAGGCCCTCTGCGGTCACGGTCATCTCGATATGGTTCTTGAGTTTTTCAAAATCCGCGGTCTGGCGGATGGCGGCTTGTAGTTGGTCTTTCAGCTTGGGCATGTTGTCGCGGGTGAGAACGAAATTCTCCCCTCCTCCGGCCATGTTGGAGCCCACCTTTTTGGATGACCCGCTGGGATCTTTGAAATACCCGCCCACGGCAACTTTGATCTGGTTGCTCGAGTTGAGCAGCCACAGAACGATGAACAGCGCCATCATGGCGGTGACGAAATCGGCGTAGGCAACCTTCCAGGCGCCGCCGTGATGGCCGCCGTGGCCGCCCTTTTTCTTGAGAACGATGATGGGACGTGGCTTATCCATGCTCATGCGCTGTCAAAACTCAAGCGGACGCGGCGGTTGCGGAGTCAGCAGTCTCTGCCCCTGTCGCGCCTCCACCACGGCAGGCTTTCTCGAGCTCCTGGAATGAAGGCCGCACATGGCCAGGAATTGCCCGCCGCGCCATTTCCACTGCCATGATTGGAGCGCTGCCTTTCAGAAAAGAAATGATCAGCACCCGCAGAACGGACAAGAATGCGTGTTCTTCTTCGGCTGCCTTGGTCATGTTGGCGGCGACCGGACCGACCAGACCGTAGCAGAGCAGGACGCCGAGAAACGTTCCGACTAACGCAGCCGCCACTTTGTGTCCGATTTCTTCGGGCGGACCGCCCAACGCTCCCATGGTGATGACCACTCCCAGAACAGCGGCCACAATTCCCAGGCCGGGCAAGGAATCAGCCATAGTGCTCAGGGCTGCGGTCGGCTGCGTAGCGTCGTGGTGGTGCACTTCCATGTCCAGGTCGAGCATCTGATCGAGCTCGAAGGTGTCGACGCCGGTGATGGCCATGCGCAGCGAGTCGCAGACGAAGTCGCGAACGTGATGGTTCTTGATGAAGTCCGCGTTCGTGGAAAACACCGTGCTCTTCTCCGGCTCTTCGACGTCGGCTTCGAGAGCCATCAGGCCGTCCTTGCGGGCCTTGTTCAGCAGGTCGTACATCATTTTCAGCGTGTTGATGTAGGTCTGCTTGCCGAACTTGGAAGCGCCGAAAACGCCTGCCAGTCCGGCCGCGATGTTCTTGATGATGTGCAGGGGGTTGGCGATCAGGACCGTCCCCACGGCGGCCCCTCCGATGATGACCAGTTCCGCCGGCTGCATGAGCACTCGCAGGTTGCCGTGCTCCATGAGGTAGCCGGCAACGATGCAGCCGAAAACCACGACGATCCCGATAATCGCGAACACTATCAGCTCCCGGAGGGTTGACTCCCGCTGGCTTCAGCGCGAGTGCGCATGTCCGATGCCGCGTCCAGGGATTTCCGGGCCCGGTCTGTCAGTGATTGCATGGTCTCGCCGGGCTGGGCCGCCGCTCGGCCCACGGAAACCGGCAGCGAACGCCGTTCTCCCCACCATTCGATTCCGTGGCTGGCGAGCATGCGGCGGACGCGCTCTGCCACAGCATACAGGGCATCTTCACTGCAGCCATTCACGATCACGAGAAACTGATCGTCGTTCCAGCGCCCCACGTAGTCAGTTCTCCACAGCGAGCTTTCCAGCGTGCTTCCGACCGCGCGCAGCAGGCAAGCCGCTGCTTCTGGGCCGTAGCGGGCGCGGAAATCCTCCAGGCCCTCCAGGCGAAGACACAGTACCCCGAAGGGCACGTGCAATTCGGAAAACGTGGCGAGGGTTTCGCGCAGGTGAGA
>Ga0187784_10001619_pt1 | contig 17883 bp, 13 predicted proteins | sample 1015_SJ02_MP15_2_FD_132964 | JGI IMG/M metagenome (GOLD analysis project Ga0187784, IMG submission 132964) | Tropical peat soil microbial communities from peatlands in Department of Meta, Colombia - 1015_SJ02_MP15_20_MG | ecosystem: Environmental > Terrestrial > Soil > Wetlands > Peat | place...
ATCTTCCGCAGCCAATACCTGGCCTCGCAGCCCCATCGAGCCCTGCTGAAGGAGCACCACGGCCAGGAAGAGAACCGGTGGTGGCAGGGCTCGGAAAAGGCTAGCTAACTGTGACTGAAAGTGACGAGGGGCCATAGTTCCGCCTCGAGCGATGGTTTTTTGCAGCGGCCTGCTTTAGAGATTAAGCAGAATTCCAATCATGGCCTGTCATTCCGAGGAGCCGCAGGCGACGAGGAATCTCGCACTGTGCCGGAAAACACTCAGATCGAGATTTCTCGCTTCGCTCTCTCGAAAATCACGTCATTCCCGCGCAAGCGGGAATGCACTGGAGTTGGGTCCCCGCTTTCGCGGGGACGAGGACGCGCGTGATTTTCATTCCTTTGGGTGGCCCACAGGCCCAGGACCACTCGGAATGACAAGGGAACATAGGTTCTGCGCATCTCCTCGCGCAGGCATCATCCTTTCCCCGCGCTCTCGTGAACGAACGCCGGAGTCAATTCCGCAGGACCCGGAGCGAGAGACTGTCCATCGTGCATGACCTTTTCCCAGCGATGCGATCCCATCAGGAATTTCAGTATCCCTTGAACGCGGAAAAAAAGAATAAGCTGACGATAGCCGACATTCTCGAGCATGGCGTAAGCCAGCAGCACCAAGAGGTCCCTGGGCTTGGGGTAGCGCCGGTAGGTTATTTCCTCGAGGAGAACAGCCCCCACCGAGAGAAAACCGCCGTAAGCAAGACCCAGCAGAATGAATAAAGCCAACAGGGCCGGTGAGATGAGCCCACCAAAGAAAGAAAGCGGCACCAGAAGGTAGCCGAGGAACTCGACAACGGTGCCGAGCGCTTCGATATAGAGATGGAAAGGCAGGCTGAACATGCCGACCATCCCGTAACGAGGTCGGAAGAGCATGCCGCGGTGCTTGCGCAAGCACTGGCATAGGCCTAACTGCCAGCGACGCCTTTGGCGGTTCAGCATCGTATAAGTGGATGGGCACTCGGTCCAGCAGACCGGATCGGAAGTGAAAGAGAATCCGACGCCGGTCTTTTCCTTGGCTGCCCGTTCGCGCAGCGTGATGACGAGATCCATATCCTCGGTAACGGTATCCGCGCTGAACCCGCCTACCTCCATGACGGCTTGATGCTGGAAAAGGGCGAGGGCTCCCGAAACGATCACGGTGCCTCCCAACAGCGACCAGCCGTTGCGGCCGGTAAGGAAGCTGCGCAGGTACTCGACCACCTGAAAGCGCTCGAGGGCAGTCCGCGGCAGGCCCAATTTCACTATTTGACCATTGCTTCCCGTACTTCCGTTAATAATTCTTACGATACCGCCGCTGACAATGATTTCCCGGGGCGAGTTGAGAACGGGTTCCATCAGCCGCAAAAGAGAGTCTCGCTCCAGAATGCAGTCTGCGTCCAGGCAGCAGAAATAGGGCGTTCGGCAGAGGTTAATGCCCGTATTCAGCGCGTCCGGCTTGCCGCCCCGCTGTTTGTGAACGACCAGGAGATTGGGAAAGTGAGGGCTAAAATAGAAGCCCCGCACGGGCGAGGTAGGAAGAACGGGCTTGTAGTTTAGAGAAGCCGGGGCCAGCATAAAAGCGGTCGCCAGGCGCTTCAGAGTCGAATCGGTGGATCCGTCATCGACCACGATCACCGCGTGCTGCGAGTAGTCCACCCCCAGAGCGGAGCGGACCGTTTCGACGATGATGCGTTCCTCATTCCAGGCCGGTACGATGATGGTGACCGCTGGGGTCAGGGAAGATTCCCGCAGGTCGTTTAATCCCTGATAAGCCAGTCGCCGGGAATGAAACCATATAGCCCTTATCGATATCACCATCAGGGCGGTATAAACCCCATTCCCTAATACGAAATAGGAGAGGATTAGAAGATTGAAGAAAACGAGAGCGTGATCGAAATACGGTCCCCAGATATCCATGGGGAAATCCTTTCAGACGCTTACGGGGTTCTGGCCGTGATTGGTCGGATCCGGCTGCCGGGATGCCTTCAGAGCAGCGCAGACTCCGAGCCATGCATCAATCTTCTGGGGGCTGTGATCTTCGAGTTTCGCGAACAGAACTTGAAGCAGTTGATGGCCGTAAATGCTCGTGAGGGCGGCCTCAAGATAACGCGTGGCCCCCATGGTTACAATCAACTCCACTACCCGCCTCTCCAGACTGCCGGGTTCGCCGTCGAGGTTCTGCAAGAGGTTTGGGAGCACGCCGGCGCGGTCGAGTTCCTCGAGAATCTGGTCCTTGAGGGCCTTATCCTCCGTCCTCAGGAGTTGCTCGTAGAGCTTGATCCGACCCTCTGGCCCCAGGGCCAGGAGCGTTCGCATCGCGGCTTGGCGGACCGTTCGCTGCGGGTCGGCGAGAAGGCGCGGGAGTTCGGCCAAGGGAAGAGCTTCAGGGCGCTGGGGCGAGGTATCGGGCGCGGCGGCCCGAACGGAGTCTTTAGTCTGGTCCGCTTCCTGACGCCCGCCCGGCCTACAGTTCGCGGAATCGAGAAGCGCCGCCACCTCGAAGGCAATCGCCCTGACCCTCGGGTCCGGATCAGAAGTGAGGATCGCGATCTCGCGATCGAACACGCTCTTGTATTGAATCAGGGCCGGCGCGTCAGCCGCGTCCCGCTTCGCCATTTCACGAAGGATCTCCGCAGCCGCAGCGCGGACCCGTGGGCTTGGGTGGCGCGCGGCGGGAACGAGTTGCAGGGCTTGAGAAAGCGGAAACCTGGCTAAAGCAGTCTTCAAAGAATGAAGAGACAGGCCGCAGCGATTATCCGTAACCGCTTTGTCCATCCGAATAACCAGCGCCGGTAGGCTCCGAGGTTCACAGAGCGCCGCCAGCGCCCGCAACGCCACACGCTGAACGTCGGGATGAGGATCGTCGAGAGCCCTGGCGAGGATAGGCCAACTCGCCCGGTGGCGGAGCAGGCCGAGGCTCCTGGCGCTGCGGGCGCGAAGCAGAAAGTGCAGGCGGCGGAAGAAGTGGAGAGGCCCATCAGGAATTGAGCACGCTTGCCGCAGACTCACGGGCGCGAATTGGCCGAGAATCCGCCGCTGCCAAATATCGATTAGTCCAAGCTCCAGGCAGATTTCTTGTAAGACGCCTGCGAGTGGCGGGGCGGAGGCACATTTGAAAAGTAAAGGCTCGAGGAGGAATTCCAAAGTGGACGAGGGAAGTGCGCGCAACTGTGCGAGGTATTGCGGCGAATACTTGCCCTGTAACAAGGCAGCAGGTGTAAGCCCGAACTGGGTGCAAAGGGCCTTGACCCTTCGGTCAAACCGGTCGTGATGCCAGCGGCGGAGCACCGCCAACGCAGCTAAAGCCAGCGTTCCACCTGTGACGGTGGCCAAGACAGAGCGCGCGAGGCTGGTCAGAAACGAGAGGTTGGGAACAGGCAAGACCATTGTGCCCTCCGCAGTCAGCCTCCAGGCTTTCAATCGGCGGACTTAATAAGGTAGTAATATTATTTAAGCTATACTATTAACTCACTTAGGATAGAGCCGAGTTCCAGATTCCGCAAGTTCAGGAGATAACACATTCGATGCGCACCCAAGAGCATGCGCGAAGCCGGATTGTAAAGGAGAGGTAATTGAAAGTTAATACATAATAATTGAACAGGCACGGGCCTATAAACTCCGCTTCTATTATCTCATCGGTAATCATTTCGGACCGCAGGTCTGTTATTTGTTATCTTTGAAACAGCCCACTTCCCCTCGCTTTGCCTCTGCCAGGACCGGGCCGCCCTTTCTGGCGAAAGTAGCGGGCTATTCAGGTCGCTAGTTTCCGCATAAGGAGACCATTGCCGGATGGGGGATTGAAATGGCGGGGATCGATCAGTCTTCGCAAGCGCGAGATTCTACTCCCGGCGCAGGCGGAGCGTACGAGCAAGATTCAATCCCGGCTAACGCGACTTAGCCAGAAGCGCGTCGGCGATGATCTTGTCCCAGGCCGATTCGGTTTGCAGCCCGATGATGATCTTGCCGTTGACGAACGAAGTAGGAGTTCTGTTAACGTTGAGGTTGTTGCCTTCCTGGCGGCCGGCCTCAACTCGCGGCAGCGAGGCCTTGGAATCCAGGCAGGTGGCCAGTTTTACGGCATCAATTCCGGCCTGCTCCCCCAGGCTCAGCAAGCGTTCTCGGACATTGGTAGCATTAATGGTGGTCTGATTGGCAAAAATAAGAGTTCGATAGCTTGAAAATGCCGATGGGTTGATCTCGTACGCGCATTCGTTGGCCACTGCGGCAGTCCCGGACCAGTCATGGCCGGGAATCGGAAACTCTTTGAAGATGACTCGGACCTTGTCACCATATTTGGGCAGGAGCTGTTTTTCCAGAAACTCTTGCAGCCGGGCGCACGTTGGGCACTGGAGATCGGCGTACTCGACCACGGTCACGGGAGCATTGGCGGGGCCCTGGCTCGGCATATTCCTGGTATTGATCATGCTGCGGACCACGTCTTCCCGAAAGGGCAGAATGATGCCCAGGATGCCGGTTCGCCGGTCCTTGGTAATGAAGACTTCTCCTGACTGCGTATTCTTTCCGTCATTGGCCGTAACCACGGACTTGTAGAACTCCGGATAAGGAGTCTTGTTGAAAGCGCCAAGCTTCAGTTCCGTTTGAGGCGGAATCTTTGCAGCCTCGCGCAGGCAACGGATGAGGTCCGCCGTCGAGCCATCGTGCAGGGCAAAGACGTTGCCCAGCACAAGGCACCGGCCATCCTTGGTGACAAATACATTGTTGGTTCGTTTCTGCTTGCGGTCATCCGAGGTAACGACCGTCTGATAAAACATGGGGAATGGCGACTTGTCCAGGGGCTCCGCGGTCAGCGTCACATTCTCCGGCACTTCGAAGCGGTCACGGACAAACTGCACAATCTTCTCGGGACTCGCAACCTCGGCGGGAGATGTGGCGCGGGACTCGACTCCCGTTTTTCCCGGCATCGAGGCCGCACTAATGAGGAGTACGCAAACGCCGCAGGCTAGAAGACCATTACGAAGCGAACTGCTGGCCATAGAAGACTCCTTTGTCGCGATTTGCCAGTGATCCGTTGACCGTGGCTCTTGTTACGCTCGACGGCCTGAGTACCCTGCGCCGCCACGCGCCGCCGAACACCGACAGCATAACCTTGAGCGTTGGCCCTCGCTACCGTTGGATCGGCTGGCCGGCTTTCTGCCATCCTGACAGCCCATCTTGATAGACTTTCACTTTCTCGAACGAGAACCCGTTCTCGAGCAGGGCGCGCCCTGCGGCACGGCTGGCAGCGCAGATATCGCCACCTGAGGATTGCCCTCCCTCGTAAAGCACAATGGTTTTGTCTTTGGGCAGCTTGCTCATGTCCTGTACGAAGTTGTCCCCAGGCATGTTTATGGCGCCCGGAATTCTCCCTGCGGCGTATTCTTTTGGCGGCCTGACATCCACCACCAAGGGCTTGGGTGCAGCTTCCAGCAATTGCCGAGCTTCTGCGGTCCCAATCAACGCGGGCTGCTTCTTGCTGGCCTCGGCTTCGCTACAACCGCCTGGCGAGGTCTGCGCGCCGCCGAGGAATCCCGCCGCCGGGCTTGACCCAAACAGAGCGCCAGACCCTGTGCTGGACTCCGTGCCCGCGCCTGCCTGAGCTTGCGAGGAGGGAGACTTAGACGCTGAAGAAGATGACTGAGTGGAGACAGTCTGCGAGGGCGTAGAGGCGCCGGCCACGGCCGGGCTCAGAGCAACCAACTGCTGGTTCACGAGCAGTGCAAACGTGTCAAAATCCAAAGGACGAAAGACCATCTTGCGGCCGATGAAAAAGGTCGGCGTGCCTTCGATCTTCAGGGCGTGACCGTCAGCCAAGTCCCGCTTGACTCGCGATGCCATTTGGCCGCTGTCGAGGCACTGATTGAAACGGTTCTGGTCCAGGCCAAGTTCTCCTGCGTAGCGCTTGAGGGCGTCCACACTCAAATCAGTTTGCCGGGAATAAAGCTTTTCCACTCCCTCCCAGAACTTGCCCTGGTCTGCAATGCATTCGGAGGCTTCCGCGGCCTTATCCGCCAAAGGATGAATCTTGGTGAGAGGGAACTGGCGGAATACGAAACGAATCCGGTTACCGTATTGGGCGCGGACCTGCCTTGCGGCTTCCTCGGAGAGTCCGCAGGCAGGGCATTCAAAATCTCCAAACTCCACGACCGTGAGAGGGGCATCCAAATTCCCGGTCATGTGGCTATCCGGGCGGACTAAATGTTCGTCGAGAGCCTTGTCGGAAGCCGCCGGGGCGTCCGCGAGTTCGCCGTGTTTGGCGAGCAGAGTGAAAGCCGGGATGCCAAGGATTAATGCCAGTACGCACAGAACAAAGTATGTCCTCAGTCGAGTCATCAGCTCGGCTTGATTTGGTGGGGCGAGCGGGCGTCGCAGGTCAAAGAGTGATAAGACGAATATACAGGTCATGATAATCGCCGAGGTCACGCACCACGCGCACCAGGCATGAATGACGAAGCCCTCTAACCCGGTGAGGTAAAGGGAAAACAGAAAGCCGAAGCCGGAAAGGCACGTGACCGCGTAGGAGAGCGTTTTGCCGAGGTTTTCCGAAAACAAGTCTTCTGCAAGGATTAGCACCCCTAGGACGAGATAGGCGGCCACTCCAAAGACCGGCATCGGCACGCCAAAGGGGTGCGCGTAGGGGCTGGCGCGCACCGCATCGCATCCTGTTCCCAAGCAGACGATGGGCCGGGACGGCGAGGTGTAAACCCAGAGGAGATAGAGAGCGTCAAAGAGTCCAAGCAGGGAGAGGGCGAGCAGCAGGTATTTTCGCATACGAGAGTATTCTAACAGAACGGATATTTGAAATTCGAAACTCGAAACTCGAAATTTGAAGCACGAAACTGAAATTCGAAACTCGAAATTCGAAACTCGAGACTGGAAATTCGAAATCGGAAACCGGATATTCGAAATTGGAAGCTGGAAATTCGAAATTCGAAGCTCGAACCTCGAAACCGCAAACCTCAACCTAGGTCCCTAAATTCTTCCATTCTTCGATCGTCGAGCTAATTGCATACTTCGAGAGTCAGTCTCAAAAGCCCAGGCCTTCGCGGCCGCCTTTTTCGAATTTCGAGTTTCGGTGTTCACAGGTGCCAGGGCTCGCCAAATATGGTATCCCATTCTTGAGGGATGAACGGCTCAAGTCCGGCATTAGGATAGAAGGTAACTTCGCCAAATAAGATGCCTTGGGGTGGCGAGTAAAGATCCACCCGGACAAAGTCGAATTGGGCGCCAATTTTCTCCGCCATTTCGATCATCTGTGCCAGATTCGCCGGCCTGGGGACGGGCTCCGGTGTACGCGGATATCTCAACTTCGCCGGCAAAAGATTCCATTCACGATCATAAAAGTTCAGCTTGAGCCCTCGAGGTCGGTCGCAATCGAATTGGATGAAATGGGCACGCCCGTGATAAACGAAGAATTTGTAGTCCTCCGGGAGTTCGCCGTTGGGTGTTTCGACCAAGCGCTCAACAAGCACTCTTGGAGGGATTCGCAAATAGCCCCATTCGCGGAACTGGCGCCCATGCGACATCCCAAGTTGTTTGCGCATTGACGACACAATCGTTTCCTTCTGAACGTCTTGGGGGGTGCGAATGATCAGGCTTCCGCCGGTGCTGTGATTGACCTTGACGACGTAAGGCGGCGCGAGTTCGTCGAAAGGAATCGCCTCCGGAGCGGCCCCGGTCCAGAGGGTTTCAATGATGTGTTGCTCGCCGATCAGCCCCGCGACTTGGGCCTTGACGGCTATCTTGTCGGAAAAGAGGGGGAACTGCGGATTGTGCTGGCGGAGTTTTCGCCAAGCGATTTTCTCGTTGAAAGTCTTAGGATGCTCTAGGTCCGGCAACCTTCCAAAAACGCTGTAGTATAACAGGCTGACTGCGACGTAATCGGGAAGGAGGTTGCGAACCGATTCGCGGATTTTGTGGGCGAGAGATGTGGTCACGGCTTCCATACGTTCGGTGTAGTTGCAGGGGCAGCTTCGGGTTGCCCGCGGGCGGCCACTACGGCCGCACCCTCGCCGGCCCGCTGCCGCACCGGGACCGCGTTTGATAGCGAAAGTAGCGCCGACCTTCAGAGCCTGCCCTGAGCACAGCGAAGGGTCGGCAAATGCTGGCCTAAAGGCTAACGCTACAAATCAGACTCGGACACTACCCCGGGTTTTAGATCTTTGCTCTGCCCAAGTAGAATCTATCAAATCTACGAACTATCTTCCCGAATACCCAACGATAAGCATCCCCTCCCAGGGTTGAAAGCGCCAACGCAGCCAACAGAGCAGGCTGGACGGGCCGAAGCCGGAGCCCCTCCCGGGCCAGGGCGCGGGCGCGGCGGGGATTGTAGTTGAAGAGCAGGATGGCGACGCGAGAGAGGTGCTTTGTCAGAGTGCGAGGCTTCATGTCGGCGCGAAACTTGGTCAAGATATGTTCCCAACCCTCGCAGATATTCCGCAGGCTCGCGGACATCTGATTGGAGAGCAGGTATCGCTTTACCAGACAGTGCGGCACGCAAGCAATTTTAGAGACTTTTGCCACTCTCAACCAGAGGTCATAGTCCTGACAGTTTACGAACGTTTCGTCGAAGCCTGCCACCCGGTCGAGCACTTGCTTCCTCACAGTCACGCGGGAAGGCGAGCCGATGAAGTGCCGGTCCAGCATGGCATCGTACACCCACCCGGATTGGGTGGGCATCCGCACCTGCAGGACTCGACCATGTTCGTCGAAGACCGTCTTGCCGGTGTAAACAAGCCCGACACCCAGCTCAGAGTTGCGAAAGACCTCCAGTTCTTTTGCCAGCTTTTCCGGTAACCACTCGTCATCATCGTCTAGGAATGAAACATACTCGCCTTGAGCAGAGCGGATGCCTGTGTTGCGAGCCGCACTCACGCTTCGGTTTTGGTCGTGGCGGAGGTATTTGATCCGTCGATCGGAGAAATTTCTGACTACCTTCTCTGTGTCGTCCGTGGAGGCGTCATCCACCACGAGGAGTTCCCAATCCTGATAAGTCTGGCCCAGCACACTCCGAATTGCCCGGCCCAGAATCGAGGCACGGTTGAAGGTGGGAATGATCACTGTCACCACCGGCCTGGCGGGCTCGCGCACAGGGACTTCATTCATAGCTTTGTTTCAGTGGACGCCGTTTCCCAGTGTCGTGTAACCAAAGTTCGTGGCATAAATCAGCCCGCCTTGGCGCGCGGCATAGTTTAGCCCACGGCGCAAGCCTTGGGTCCGGTACGAAGCCCTCTCCCCCTGCCCGCTCCCCCGCCGGGTGGGGGGAGGGGGGAATAAAAGGGGGTGGGGCCTCTCCTCCCAGGGCTTGCGCCCTGGGCTAAATTCTTCCGCCCCGGCCGGAGCTGGTGCGACTTACATCACGAACCACTGGCATGGCAGACTAAAGTATCCCGTCATTGCCGCGAAAGCGGCAATCCATTTTCTACTGGCCTGCGGTGGGCCCCCGCTCTCGCGGGGGCGACAACATGCCGTTTTCAGTTACAACCACCCGCGCTCACGATACCAATCGATGGTGCGTGCGACACCTGTGGCCAGATCGAATTCCGGCGTATAGCCCAGCTCATCATGGGCTCGCTGCCAGGAGTAGCAACGATCCTCGCTGAAGAAAGCGACTCCCGCCCGGCTGAGTGGAGGTTTTCTGCCACTCACTCGCCCCAACATCTCAAGTCCCATCGCCCCAATCATTGCCGCCCAGCGGGGCAGAGTGAGCCGTGGTGGACGTACGCCCAACGCGGCGGCAATGGTTTCTCCCAACTCCCGAAAGGTCACCTTGCGCGGGCCGGCGATATGGTAGATCGCTCCGGGCCGGCCAAGGCGCAAGCAGAGCAGCATGCCGACGACGGTGTCAGTGATAAAGGTCGGATGGCAAACGTGCTCGCCACCATTGATAAGGAAAAATCGGCCGCGGTGGACGGCCTGAAAAAGCCCTAGAACGTGCCGGTCTCCTGGCCCATAAACAAACGCCGGCCGGCAGATGACCACGGGCAATCCCTGTGAGGCAAATTCCAGAGCCACTCGTTCCGCGGCAGCCTTGCTCCGTTCGTAAGGGTTGGTCGGTGCGTAAGGCGACTCCTCGACGGCCGGGCCAGGCGGAGTCAAGCCCAGAATTCCCGTCGTGCTCACGTGCAGCACGCGGGTCTGACACCCGCTTTTCAGGGCCGCTGTCAAGACGTTGCGAGTACCCTCCACATGCACCTGCTGATAGACATCCTCCCGCGCGCCGAATTCACCGAGACGGCCGGCCGCATGGACGACCCAGTCGGCGCCGGCCAGGGCATTACTCAAACTTGAGGGTACCCTCACGTCACCCTCGTGCCAGGTAATGGCTGCTCGATCCAGTCCGTTGCGGTCGGAAGTGAATCGAGCTAAGGCATGGACTTCAGCGCCCGCTCGCGCCAGTGCCCAGGCCAGCGCTCCGCCCAGAAAGCCGGTCGCTCCGGTTATAAGAACGCGCATGCGTTTCATCGCTCAGCCTGCTGATAAGACATTACGGGCCGGTAAAGGCATTGGCAACGGCGGCCCTGAGGGCAATCCGCGAGCGGCAGTAACGGAGCCTGGTCGGGGTGGTAAACTTTGCCTGCGGGCAAGCTCCGCGCCACATCGCAACAATCCGGCCCTGCCTGAACCACTACGCCTAGAATTGAGCCCTTGGCTTTCATGCCCAGCCGGTAGGCGGCCAAGGTTTTCTGGGCGTAATCCGGCTCTTTCTCCAGCCGGTGTTGGAATCGGTCCAGCCAATCGAAGGCCATGAATCTAACTCCTGCTAGCCCCGGCGTAACACTCTTGCCTTCGCCCAACCGGCGTGACCCTGAGCCCGGTAGCACAGGCAAGAGTGCCTGTGCTACGGCCCAGCGCTGCGTTCATCCGCGCAGCACCTTTGCGCCCACGCGCGCCAAGGTCGCAAGGTCATGCAACATGCTCGTGTAAGCGGCGTTGGCCAGGGGGCAATGGCATTCCTTGGCCGCGATGCTCCTGCGCGCTTCCTGAATTTTCTTTCCAAACCAAATTGCCTTGAAGTCGTAGTTATGATCGCGCAGATTGCCCAGGTTGTCGCCTCGCACACAACACGGCCACACCGTGCCGTCGGCATAGATATGGGCGCTCACCCATCCTGCGTAGCAAGCGATCACCTGGTCCTGCTCGTCCAAAATGCGCTTCACCAGTTTGTAGTACTCCACTCGCAGCGCCTCCGTGATTCTGGCCACTCCCCGGAAGCGTTTGCTCTCAACATACCGAATCAGACTATCGACGGCTTTGGCGTAGCTTTCCGAGCTCGGCGTGATCGGCAATCCCACCGTGTCTAGCTCGACTCGCGGTTCGGCGATCTCGGTAATGAACTGGTCGGCGCCCGAACCGTCAGCATAGGCGATGATTTCATCCAGGTTGTCTACGTTAAATACCGACACCACCGAATGGATTCCGATGGTCAGGTTCTTTAGCCTCCGGCGCAAGGGAAGCAGATGCTCGAGGCATTGTTCGAATTTCTTGAAGTTTCCCGGGACGCCGCGAAGGAAGTCGTGCTTCTCCCCCAGCCCGTCCAATGAGAGATTGATGATCACTTGGCTCTGGGGACACGACTTGGCAATAGATTCCACTCGCTCCGGGATGGTCGGCAAGATGGCGTTGGTGGGGATGTTGATGACGCCCGGCCGGCACTGTTGGTAGGCTGCCTGTGCGAGTTCGACGACGTGCGGGTACATGAGCGGTTCCCCGCCACTGATCGTGAACCAGTAGGGGGCCCGGCCCAGTGACGCCAGTACCTTGCCCCATTCGTCCAAAGTCAGTTCGTTCTCACGCTTCATCCAGATATTGCAGGTGAGACAACGCGAATTGCACTTGGGGGAAGGGGAGAGAGTGAGGTTGAGCGGCAGCATGCGCGGGCGGCCCAGGCGGCGAAAGAGCTTGAACGCTGGAACGCGGAGCAAAACGCCGACCATGGAATTCATTTTGCCCCTATATTCGGGAGGTGAGGTCCTTCGTCGTCTTAGCGATTTGCCAGACGCACTGGTCGCGCCGTCTGTAATAGTCCCGCCGGCCGAGGAATCGTCCGTACACCTCCAGCGCTGCCACTCCCCAGGTCCAGAGAAAACGCCGGGGCCGCCAATCGAGCCGGGGCAGTAAGACCCGCAGTATTCTCCATCCGCTCATCGTGCTTACGGTGTAGCCCAGTGTATGCCGCACCGCGAGGTGTCCGGCGAAAATGCGGCGGCGCTGGCGCAGAAAATCCGCGACGGTGAGGGGACCTTTGTTGTAAACCACGGCCGCCGGCACATAACGGACCTCGTAACCCTGACCGCGAATGACCGGCTCAATGCTGGCCTCGTCCACCGCCGTGTGGTAGGGAATACGTTCGAAGATATTCCGGAAGGCAATCATCTCTCCGGCCTTGAAGTGGCGCAAATTGATCTGGTGATGCAATTCCCAGAGCAGGTGGGCGGCAAACCCCATGAACGTCCCGGGGTCGTTGACGGGGACAGGGCGCCCCGTGGTCATGCCTACGGCCGGGTCGGCGAAGGGCGCCACCAATTCTTCAATGGCGTGGGCTTCGGGCAGCAGATCAGCGCTGCAAACCACCAGGATCTTTTCCCGCGCCTGGGGGAGAAACTGGTTGACTGCGGAAGCTTTGCCCTCACGCTGCGCCTGCACGATCAGGCGAATGCGCGGGTCCCTGCACGCCCAATTGTGCACAACGGATTCCGTCCGGTCCGTGCAGCCGCTGGCAACGACGACAATCTCCGTCAAGTTCACAGTCGGCAAGCGTTGCGAAACTACGGCTTCCAGCATCCGGCCGATGTTGGCCTCTTCGTTATAGGCCATAATCCCCATCGAGCATGCGATGGACATGAGAGGATTCACCTGATCGATTCGAAACCGAACCACCGCTCCGTCCCCTTCTCATCGAGGAGGGGATTAAGGGGTAATGCGCCGGAGTATCATCGCACCTCGCCCAGTGCACCCTTTGGGTGTGAAGCTGAGGCGTGCCGAACCGGAGAAAGCCTGCGGTTGCCAGATTCGTCCCACGCTCCCGCCGAACTGTCTGGAGTTGGGGAATCCCAACTGCGCCAGATGGCCGGAACGTTGAAAAAGAGGTTCCAGACACCACCCAGCGTCACGCCCGCCGCGGAAGCTAAAGGAAGCTGTACACCTCGCCAGTACAAGAGCAAGGTCGACATCGCATTCAATGCTGCCCCGAAAACACAGACCTTCGCGTAATGGGCCAGCCGACTGAGAATTCCAGAGCGGCTTTCCTCATCCGATGCGCGCGAACTACGAAAGGTGAAGAGCCAGTTCCACAAAAAGTTGTTCGCCAGCGCGAGGGGGATGGCAACCGCCAGACCCCACCCGACCGGCCAGGACCAGCGCTCCACCAGATACGTCAAAACCGCTACGTTCACCACCGCCCCGCTGAAGCCTACCACCGCGTAGCCAATCCAACTCCGCAATTGACCCGTGAAGCGCGCCAGCCGGCCAAGATGCTCCAGATACTGAAGCGACTCCCGCGTGCCAAGCTTCGAGCTCCCTAGGCTCCGGGCCTTGAACATGAAAGGGACTTCCACGACGTCGCGGTAATGAGCTTTACCCAGTACCTCCAGCAGAATCTTGTAACCCGCGGGTTCAAGTCGGACTCCCTCCAGAGCCTGGGCACGAACGAGGAACATCCCTGACATGGGATCGCTCACTTCCGCCAGAGTCTGAGGGAGCACACAGGCCGCCAGGTGACGCGCAGCCCAGGAGTTGAGCCGCCGCATCCATGACCACTCTTCTGCCGAGCCTCCCCCCGGCCCAGACCGTGTGGCAATCGCGACGTCCGCGTTGTGGGCGCGGAGTGCGCCCGCAAGGCGCGCGAGGACTTCGGGTGGATGCTGAAGATCGGCATCGATCACGCCCAGGGTGTCTCCCCGGGCGATCCTCCAGCCGTCCACCACGGCGGTCGCCAGCCCCTGTCGTCCAGGGCGCCTCAAAACTCTGACGGGTAGCTCTTTGGCTAAGGCTTCCGCCACCTCCGCGGTGCCATCCGGGCTGGAGTCGTCCACCACAATCAACTCGTGTTTCTCCGCCGCCTTCTGCAGGGCTGCGGAAGCGCGGCGCAAGGCCTCTTCGATGCTTCGAGCCTCATTGTAAGTAGGCAGTACGACCGAGATCATGACACGCAGAGTTTAACACACCTTGGAGTCCGGAAGCGGAGTAGCAACGTGAAATCAAGGAGCCAGGAGTCAGAAGCCAGGAGTCAGGAGGGAGGCCGTCTGGAACCATGCCCACAACACTCCCCGGAGTGTTCGAGGTACAACTACGTCGCTTGAGAAGTGAAGCTCAGCCTGCTTTTCTAATGACTCCTGGCTGCTTAACTTCCGTTCAGCCACAGCATCCAGTTAATCTGGTTATCCAGGCGGGGCGGCGTGCAGGGACCCTGCCTGAGATATACGCACACGCCCGCCCAGCATCCTGCGGGTTTGAAGCCGTCCGCCTTCCCAGGCAGATTCCCGTAAGTCACGATGGCGTTAACACTCCGCACCTCCGCATCCAATTCGGAGGCGTTTGCAAAGAGCAGCATGGGGACGTTCTGATGCAGGTGCGCATAGCCTCCCGTGTCATACCAGCCAACCTTGTAGAGTCCCAACCCGCAGAGAGACGAGTCCTGGCTGAGTCGATCGAAGGCGGCTAACGCGCCGGAGTTTCGTGACCAATCGAATTGCCGGATGAGCAAGCAGGAACTGCCCACACAGAAGGTTAAGCCAATTAACACGATCGGCCGCGACGACAGCGGTGTTTTCCGGTGTGCGTTCAAGGCTGGCAAGACTTCCATCAAACCGAGAGCGGCCAGGGTGATCTCCAAGGGCACCATCGGGTAAAGAAAACGGACCTCTTTATGGCTGAAACAGTTATGCGTGAGAAGAATGATCAACCCTACCCAGCCCAGAAAGGCGCTCCGGCGAAGCCCCAGGATGATGAGGAACAGCAGCGGGCCCAGGTGGGCGCACAGCATTTCCAGATACCAATACCAGGGCTGCACGCCGTAGCCGCGGCCCCCTTCTGCGAGGTCTGCCCTTATGTAATTGATGTAGGAGTGGAATGGATGTGCCCAGACCAACTCGTCAACTAAGCCGAAAGCAAGTACCGGCAACAAGACCCCTGCGGCGAGAGGGACTATGCGCCGGCGCCAATTAGGGTGGCAAAAATACAGAAGTGCGAAGCCCGCCGCGGGCGCAAGCTGAATTCGGAGCGACATGGCGAGCCCGCAGAAAGCTCCTGCCAGCAACAGGCGTCTTTTCTCTCCTGTTTCCTCACCGTACATTCCCAGGTATAAGCCCGGAAGGAGCGCGTTGGTGGCCAGGGGTTCGCTCAGGGTTTTGGGGGAGAAGTAGACCAACTCGTACCAGCAGGCGCAAGCGCCTGCGGCAATCAGCGCCGCCTCGATCCCGCCGGCACGCTTGGCCCAAGCGAAGCCGAACCAGATGGTGGTGAGGGACAGCAGGGAGAGCACAAGGACCATCCCTCGCTCATAACCTGTGGATCCCGCGCCCATCCAGGCAGTGGCCCGCATTACGCCTGCCAAGAAGGCGGGATATACCCAGGAGCGAACTCCGAGTCTCCATTCCCAGGTGACGACTCCGTAGCCATAGGCCAAGCGATGCGCCGGCTCCTGAGTTTGGAAAATCTCGTCAGCGTGAAACTGGGTCGGGAATCGCAGGGCTGCCCCGACTCGCAAGAACAATCCCAGCAGCAAAAAGGCAAGCAAGAGAAGGTGCAAGGAGGAGGATGATTTCATTTCAAGCCTATTAATATACATCTTTGCGCCCTGTTCAACCCAGCAAAGGAATCAAAATCAGCCGGGTCGTCACCCCCGCGAAAGCGGGGGTCCATGCTTAGTCTCGAGTGCAATGGATTCCCGCTTTCGCGGGAACGACGTGATTTTCGCGAGGGCTGTAGGCGACGACGAATCTCGCAATGCCTTTGTTTCAGAGCGAGATTCCTCGCTGCGCTCCGAATGACAGCGGCAGGAGAGGTTTGTCAACAACCTGTTAGGGGTCGAGACCTCTGATTGTGGGCTGTCAACTGTCGACTTTGCTTTGCGCTGCTTGACTTCTCGCCTTGCGGACTGTACTTTCGATTCCTCGAAGGGTGTCCGTGAGGTTTCCCATGCTAGTCCCTTATTTTGACCTGAGGAAACAGTTCTCGGGCCTCCGTGATGAGATCATGCAGGCCCTGGAGCGCGCTTGCGGCAACGCCGCCTTCGTTTTGGGCGAAGAGGTCGCTGAACTCGAAAAAGAGTTTGCCGCTTATTGCCAGGCCGGTTACTGCGTGGCTTTGAACTCCGGAACCAGCGCGCTGCACGTCGCATTGCTGGCCGTGGGAGTGAAGCCAGGCGATGAAGTGATTACCACGCCGAACACATTCATCGCCACCGCTTCGGCAATTACCTATGTGGGCGCGACGCCGGTGTTCGTTGACATCGATCCCAAGACGGCCAATCTTGATCCAGCGCTCATTGGCCTGGCGGTCACGGAACGGACCAGGGCCATCCTTCCGGTCCACTTGTACGGCCGCCCGGCGGATATGGAGTCCATTCTGGAGATCGCGCAGAAGTACAACCTGGCGGTGATTGAGGACGCCTGCCAGGCGCACGGCGCCCGGTATCGCGGCAAGCGCGTGGGAAGCATCGGCCACGCGGCGGCCTTCAGCTTTTATCCCAGCAAGAATCTAAGCGCCTGCGGCGAAGGCGGAGCCCTCACGACCAATGACGCGGGAATCGCCAGGCTGGCGCGATCGCTGCGCAACCACGGCCAGACCGGCCCCTACACACATGAGAGGATCGGCTATAACTATCGCATGGAGGGATTCCAAGGCGCCGTGCTCAGGATCAAGCTGAAACGACTCGAGCAGTGGAACGCCCGCCGCAAGGAAATTGCGGATCTCTATCGCAACGTCTTGCAGGGCGCCAACGTGGAGATCCTCCCCGATGATCCCCGTGATGAACGAGTCTACCACTTGTTCACAGTTTATGTTGAGCGGCGCGACGCGGTGCGCGCAGCCCTGGAAGCGCGCGGTGTGCACACCGCGATCCATTATCCATGCCCCATCCATCTGCAGCCCGCCTTCGCAACGCTCGGCTTTGGACCCGGCAGGTTCCCGCATGTCGAGCGGGCCTGCGAGCGGGTCTTGAGCATGCCTTTCTTCCCAGAGATGACCGACGAACAGGTGCGCTACGCCGGGGAACAGCTTGCGGAAGTGGTGGGTGGCGCGGAATTCTGATTATGAGACCTGTGGCTTTTGGGCTTTGGAGTGTGGTGAGTGGGCGAAAATTGTAAGTTCATTCCGTCGCGTGCACCTAGGATTTTCAGGTAAGGTCTCGGTTTGAGTTCGTAGCGGCGAGTTTACCTAGCCAAGTGCCGATCAGGGCCGCAGATTCCTTCTTGTTTCCTGGGTACTTTGGTGCTAGAGATTGGCCTTTGAGAGTGATCTAGAGTTTTTGGTTGGAGGCTTCATGCAACTCGCAGGGACATCTCTGGTGGTTGCCAGAGGGCGGCCACAAGGGCCGCCCTTACGTTGCCACAATCACATGCCTTCGCCGCGCAAGAACCGGCCTTGCCGGGTTTTTCGGCCTCATGAATTTCGAAACCATTTCTCTGTTGCAGCCAGCCAAGTCTGACGTGTCTGGAAGCGCGCCTCGCGCGGCGCCGGAGTCGCCGCTTAGCCGTGCCCTGGTCGTCATCGCCCTCCTGTTCGTGCTCGTGCGCGCGTTTCCCATTCTCAGTTTTCCACTGGGCCGCGATCAGGGGACATACCTCACCATCGGACAGGGCCTGCTGGAAGGCAAACAACTTTATCGCGACCTCTGGGACAACAAACCTCCGGGAATCTTCATTGTGTACGC
>Ga0187784_10001620_pt1 | contig 17881 bp, 9 predicted proteins | sample 1015_SJ02_MP15_2_FD_132964 | JGI IMG/M metagenome (GOLD analysis project Ga0187784, IMG submission 132964) | Tropical peat soil microbial communities from peatlands in Department of Meta, Colombia - 1015_SJ02_MP15_20_MG | ecosystem: Environmental > Terrestrial > Soil > Wetlands > Peat | place...
GACAGCTCATTCTGACGTGGGATCCGGGAACAAAACTTACCGGGCGACTTTTTGGTCGAAGAATTTGGCCATGGTTTCGAGGGCTTCGCGGGTTTCGGGCAGTTGGAAGTGGTACCAGAAGGCGTGCGGCAAGGCTTCGTAGACAATAAGTTGCGAGTCGTTTCCGGCGCGCAGCAGGGCGCGATGAAAAATGGTGGTGTTGCTCAGAAGCAGATCCCGCGTGCTGGTCACCAGCAAGCTGGGCGGGAAGCCGTGCAAATCGGAGTATATTGGCGACAACACGGGGTCTCTGGGATCGGTGCTGCCCACATACGCATCGCCATGCGTGTGCTTGGGATCCGGCGGCAGCAGCGCGCCGGGCAGACCTTCGAGGGTGAAGAAACTCTGCGAATCCCCACCGTGGGCGAAATCCGCAAGCAGCGAGAACATCCCCAATGCTCCGGGCAGCGGAAGGCCTGACTGTTTCAACTTCGCGGTGACCTCGCCGGTCAGAATGCCGCCCGCTGAAGTACCAAAAATCCCGATGCTCGCCGGCTTGTATTCCTTCAGCAGTTCTTTGTAGACGGCGACAACATCGTCGACAGCGGCGGGAAACGGGTTTTCCGGCGCCAGTCGGTAGTAAACGGACACTACGCGCGTCTGCGCCAACGAAGCGATGGGTACGCCTTCGATGAGCGAGCCGGAATCCGAATTGAACCCGCCGCCGTGAAGGTTGATGAGCACCCGGTGGTGGTTCTTTTCGGGAAAATCGTCGGGCGTGATTATGTCAGTCCGGACGCCGCCAATGATTTTTTCTTCGACTTTGACCGGGAATAGCTTTCGCGCTTCGGCGGAGTCCATCTCGCGCCACTTGTCGGTCAGCGCGCGCCGTTCGGCAAGCGTTTGCGGAGCGAAGGGATGCAGCGTCAGCGATTCCAGCCACTTTTGCGCTTCTGGGCTCACCGTGGAAGGCATGGGGATGATGCGCGTGACGTGCGCGGTGCCGTCAGCGTCGAACTGCGCGGAGTTCCCGGCAGGGGGCGCATTTCCGGGCTGCTGCGCCCAAGCCACCAAAGCTACAACTGAGAAGCAACAAACCAGTGGGGCGACTCTGGTTTTTTCTATGCGTATATTCACGGTTCACCAGCCTTTGGAAAAATTAGGAAGCCGAGGAGCGAGGCTCGGCCGGAAGGTGTTTCATTGGCTCATCGGATTCCACAAAACGTTTCAGGTTTTCCATCACTACCGGGCGGTCGAAGAGTTTGCAGAATAGAGCAATTTCCTTGTTGAGTTCTGCCAGCGGGATCGGTTTGACAAATCTCTTCGCGGCCACGCGCGTTTCGGGATCGAACTTTGTGACCTGTTGCGCCATGGAACGCGCAACTTGCAAGGCATAGCCTTCGCCCGCCAGATGCGCCACCAATCCGGCCTGATGTGCGCTTTCCGCCTTCACGGTGCGGCCGGTGTACAGCAGATCGCGGATGAAACTGTTGCCGACATCGCGGCGCAACCGCGGGATGCCGCCAAAACCGGGAATCAAGCCTAGGCGCAGTTCGGGAAAACCGAAACGCGCCATCTTGTCGGCCACGATCAGATCGCAGGCGAGAGCAAGTTCCAGTCCACCACCCATGCACAGGCCATGGACCGCTGCGAAAGTCACAAACGGAGCCGCGTCCAGCGCATTCAGAACGCGGTGAATGCGCTGAAGAAAAACGCGGACGCCCGAGATGCGCTTGGCGCGCTTCAGAAGCAATGCACCGTGGTACAGCTCTTTCAGGTCGGCACCCGCGCAAAACCCGCCGGGACGCGCGCTGGTAATAATGCAGGCGTTGGTGGAAGGCGCAAGGCTTTTGATCGCTGCGGCAAACTCTTCGAGGTCCGCGAGCATCACGGAGCCGATTTCGTTCAACGGTTCGTGATCGAGAGTCAGTTCAACAACGCCATCGCGCCACTCCCAGCGCAGCGCCTTGCCGCGAAATCCTTTCATCCTGCCTTCCCGGTAGCAGCAGCCGCATGCTGCTTGTACATTTGTTCAATCTCTTGCGCAAAGCGCGTACTGATCGCGTCGCGCCGCAGTTTGCCGTTTGCCGTGAGCAAGCCGCTTTCGGGCGTGAAAGGTTCTTTCACAATGACGAAATTCCGGACTTGCCGGTAGTGCGGCAATTCCGAGTTCACATGATCGATGGCAGCTTGGACCAGGTTGGGTTCCAGGGCGCCGGTTATCAGCGCAGAGAGATAGCCGCGCCCGTTCCCAACCACGACGACCTGCTGCGCGTTAGGCAGAAGCTGCAAGATCTTGTCTTCGATGGGTTCCGGAGCGATGTTGTGACCGGAGTTCAGGATGATAAGATTCTTGATGCGTCCGCTGATGCGCCAATTACCCTTGGAATTCACTTCGCCTTGATCGCCAGTGTGAAAGACACCACCTTGTAAAACGCGCGCTGTCTCCTGCGGCCGGTTCCAGTAGCCGGGAAAAACATTGGGACCCCGCACCACAAGCTCATCGTTTTCGCCGGCCATCAGGTCGATGCCGGGAATCGCCTGGCCGACACGCCCCGGCTCGCTCGGGATTTGCGGATCATCCATGGTGCAAATGCCGCAGGTTTCGGTGAGTCCGTAAACTTGCCAGATGGGAATGCCGAGCATAGCGAAGAAGTCCTGCGTCTCCGGCGCGAGGGGCGCCGATCCGCAAACAAGTCCGCGCAGATTTCCGCCAAACCGCGCGCGAATCTTGCTGAAAATCAGCCACTGCCCCAGAGCCAACCAGAATCCACCGCCGCCTTCGCCTTCCTGCTTCGCTTGCCACGCATCACAGGCCTTGCGGTAAATCGAGCGGATCAAACCGCCGCGTTTCGACATGGCGTCGTCCACGCCGCGACGCACGCGTTCGAGCAGCGTTGGCACGTTGAAGAAATAATTCGGCTTGGACGCCAGGATTTCCTCTGCCACCTTGTTCAAATCGGTCGATAGCGTGAGCACCGTTTCCTTCGACAGGCACGACAACATCACAATCCAGGACGCCGCAAAATTGAACGGCAAGTATTGAAACACTTCCATGGGCTTCGGCTCTTTCCAATCCAGCCGCTCCATCCAACGGTTAGTGCAGCCGAGCATGTGATTCAAATTGGCGGTATGGAGGCAAACTCCTTTTGGCTCTCCCGAGGTTCCCGAAGTGTAGATGATGGTGACGAGATCCTGATCCTTCCGGGGATTGGGCGGAGCCATGATCCACTCTCCCGTGCGGATCTTGTTCATTGCTTCATAGAACGACATGCGTTGCGGCGCTTCCGGCCAAGCCTTCTCGACTCCTTCTCCCAGGGCAACGTCGCTGACGAAGAAGAACCGCGCCCCGCTGTCTTTCAGCATTCCCGCAAGCTCCGCGGGAGCCTGCCGAGAGTACAGCGGCACCACAATCGCGCCCTCCGCCATCAGCGCCAAATCCAAAGCAATCCAGGCCATGGAATTCGCGCCCAACAACGCGCAGCGATCGCCCGGTCGCAAGCCGAGCGCCCGCAAGCTAGCGCGCGCGGCTCCTACTTCCTGTAACATTTGGCGCCCTGTGACACTGGTAAATTCGCCGCCGCGCACCTCGCGGAGAACGACGCGCTCCCCGGCGTTTTGCAATTGTTCGAATACCTTTTCGAGGAAATTTCCCATTAGCTTCAGCTTCCTGCTGCCACCGCCGCGACCGACGCATCGTATTCTTCCACGAGTTTGCGCAAATCTTCAGCAAGCGGAGGCAAATTGTCTTCCCATCTTAGAACTCCCTTGCGCAGCGGAAATTCGGGATAGGTCCTGCGAACTTCGTCCTCGAGGAAAATGGCCATCTTGGCCATGGCTTTCAGATTGTTTACCACCGTGCGGCCGACACTCTCGCGGATGGCACCCGCTTCGATGACCAGGCGTTCCATCACCTCGGCCAATTTCGGGCCCAAGTCGGGATCATCGACGGTGAGCAGCAGGTGCTGATGCCCGCGCTCGCGCATGAGATTCCGGATGCGCTCGTCCATCGTGACGCCCGCGGACACAACACCGGCGGGCATGCAGGTCACGATTCCGTGGTAGCGCGACGAAACCATGTAGGTGCAGGCCCGAAGGATGGAGACCAGTTGGAACATGTCGTAATCGTCGGAAGTAAGAATCGGCGCGGGTATCTCCTTGGCGATGGCGCGGCACGCCACGGCGTCGAGGCGTTCCATGGCCACGAGGATTGGGAATACGCGGTGTTTTTGCAGGAACGCTTTTGTCGCCTGGACATAGCCGTCGATGTAATGCTGAAATTTGCGATCCACTTCGGCGCCGGACTCGAAGAAATACACGGTGCGGTATTGGCTGTCTTTGAAGGCGCCGGTGGTCAGGCGCGAAATGTATTTGCCAATGGAAGCGCGAACCGGCCAGACGAACGGATGGATCGGACAAAGAGCCAGAATTGGCGTTTTCTCGTCCCAGCCGACGGCACGCAGCGCTTGCGTTGCATACTCGGGGGGATGAGGTTCAAAAGTCCAGGCGGTGTCTGCCCCCAATTCATTGCGCACACCCAGACTGGTCAGAAGTTGTTGTGATTCCAGGCTCCGCGTAATGACCAGGGATTCTTTCGTGTAACGCGTGCACATGTTCTTGATAAGGTCATCCATGTGCCCAGCATCGCCGCCGTAAGCTACCGATAGTTTGTTCTGTGCCGAAGCGAGACCCAGCGAGCCGATCATCATGGTGGTTAAGGCATTTGCAAATTTGCTCTTGAACATCGAGCCTTCGCAGGCAATTACGCCGTGATTGGCGTGCACCTCGCGGAACAAAAATGGCGGATACACATCCGGCAAGTGTACTTGTTTTGCTCCATCAAAATAGCCCTTGGTGCGGTCGAAGTTTTGCGTCATCACGCTGAACTCCACGTTTTCCGCGCCCAACACATGCCGGACCTGCCGCAGCATCTCCTGGACGCGCACGTCGCTGCCGGTGTTGCGCGTCCCGTTGTATCCCGCGAAAAGCAATTTCAATTTTTCGCCGGGAGTCCAGCGCTTGCCCAGGCCGAACATCCATCCGATGCGCCGCAATTCGATCAGCGTGCTGACCCAGAAAACCAAAAGAAAGTCCGTCATGCCACGGCGCTCCCTGCCGCGCTCACGGGCACGGCTGCGCGATCCGGCCAGGGTTTTGCCGGATACTTAAATTTGTTCGCACGGCTGAATTGCAACAGCGGATACGCATAGCTCGAGAATTTTGCGGGCTGTTCACCCATTTCCTGGACTACGCGCGAATTATCGAACACGGTGTTCCAGTCAAGATACGGCCAAAACACCTTCAGCAGCGAAGCGCCATAGCCTACCGCACCGCCTTTGAAGGCCAGCCAGTTCACGGTTTTCGAAAAGGGGCTGCCGAGCCAAGGCTGGTAACTCGGTCTGCTCCCGCCTGCGGCCGCCAGAGCATCGGTGAGTTCCTTGTACTTTTGTGAGCCTGTTCCGGACGACAGATGGTAGATTGCGAAGCACGGATTCTCCATCTGATGAATCTTCACGATAGCTGCGCCGACATAATTCGCGGGCACGATGTCGATGCGGTCGTCCGGGCGCAGAGGCAGGACGGGGAGGCGCGCGAGAATGTCGAACGCCTGGACCATGTCAAATTGCGTGGTTTCCGGACGGCGGCTGTCTCCCATGACGATGGCCGGCCGGAAAATGGTGTGCGGCACATCCGGCAAAAGCTGATGCACCATGTGCTCGCAGAATTTCTTGGTGCGTGCGTAGGGATCGTAGTCCGAACGCGCCCAATCGATGGACTGATCTTCGGTCACCACTTCGTTCTGCCGCTTCCCTGCTACAGCCACGGTGGAAACGTGAGAATAGCGCCGCAGACCATGCCGATTCTGCGCGCGCCGCGCAAGCTGGATGACTTCGAGTGATCCGCGCAGGTTTACGTTCAAGCATTGCTTTTCGGATTTGCGGTTCAGCGAAGCGGCGCAATGGAGGATGGAATCCGTGGAGTCCACCAGCGCGTGGTATTCGTCATCGTCGAGGCCAAAGCGCTCGCTGGTCAAGTCTCCACGAAAAATGCGCACGCGGTCGTTGAGATACGCCCAGAACTCCGGGAAGTCCAGGTGCAGTTGCAGCGATTGCCACAGCCGTTCGCGCGCCTCTTGCTCATCCTTGGCGCGAACCAGGAGATTCAGCCGATCCGAATACCCGGTAAAGAGGCCCGCTGCCAGATAACTCCCGAGATACCCTGTCGAGCCTGTCAGGAAAATGGCCATAGGAAGAATGAACCGTCTACTGCGTCGCCGCCGATGCACCCTGCGGCGGCACGGACCAATCCAGCACTCGCGCTTCTCGTGCCTCCAGCGGTTTGCCTTCCATCAGCGGATAACACCAACGCCGCAATGCCGGTATGTGAATGTTAATCCAGTAATCCCACCAGTCAATCGTTTCCGGAGAGAAATCAAACAGGTCCTTCTCCTCGGGTCCCAAAGCGGCCGAGAGGAGCCGCGCATTTTCGCACTCGAACACGTGCTCGTTATGCAGAATAAAGGGCTCATAGAGCTGGATCAGCTTTTGCGCACGACCCAGGTCTCGCTCGGCCTTTGCCAGCGGCGCTTTGAAGAGGTTCAGAGCGGTGGCCACCTTATTGAGGCGCGAGACCACCGCTTTTTGCATGGGAATGGAGAGGCGCTCATAGCGTTGTTTGGAGACCGGGATGGTTTCGAGCTTCACCTTAAGCCAATGATCGATACCCTGCTGAGCGCGGTAGTGCTTCCGGTGCGCCAAGCCCGTTAATTCGATGGAACGGCCCATGTTGACCGGGTTGATCGCCGAGGTCGCCAATTGGTAGAGTCGCGCATGTTTGCGCTGGATCAAAGCAGCGGCAATCAGGGTCATGCCGCGTGTCACCATGTCCACGGGAATCACGTCCAGGCATTTGCGTTCGTTCGAAGGCAGTTGGCGGAAATTGGTGCCCAGCAAATAGGAGAGCGGCCCGGAAGTATTAATGCCTTCATTCCATCCGCGGAAGGGCGTGCGCTCGGAAGTCTCGACAATCGAGGGGCGCACCACCGCGATAGCAAGATCCGCACCTCGCTGCGCGAGCACGGATTCCCCGAGGCTTTTTGTGAAGGTGTAGGTATTCGGCCAACCGAGATACTGTGCGCGCTTCATACCCGCACGCACCAAGCGGTTGCGCACCCAGCGCTGCTGGTTTCGTTTCAAGACGCCTTCGAGTTCTTCCGCGCCGACTTTTGCGGCATCGCCTCCGCGCCCTAGCGCCTGGCGACGCAGCGCCTTCTCGAGTTCGGCGCTCTCGGAACGCTCTTCCACGCGGCGTACCATTTCCCGCAAGGAAACAATTTCCTTTTCCGCGTCGAAGTCCGGATTGCCTGCGGGATTGTAGTTGGCGCGAAGATCTTCGGTCACGCGCCCATCCCGCATGCCCACGACGTAGCAGGTAGAAAGGTGCATCAAGGACGCGTGATCGCACTTGCGCAGGAAATTCAGCAAATTCGTCACCGAATCGATATTCGAGGAGATGGCATCGCGCAGGTCGGGGTTGAAGTCCGTGAGGCCGGCGCTGTTCACCATTAAATCCACCGACTGGGCCAGGCGCGCCTGGGTTTCGGAGTCCAGCCCAAGCCCAGGCAGGCTGACGTCTCCTTCCACGACTTCCACTTTTTCCTTTAAAAAGTCCGCGAGCTTATCCCCGTGAATTTCCTGGAGCCGATCGAAGGTGGGGGATTCCTCGACAATTTTCTCGAAACGGCGTTGTGCCGATGTGGTACGGTTCTTGCGGACAAGCAAGGTGACTTTGCTTATTTCGGGAATCTTTTCGAGCAGATCCACGAGCCACACCTTGCCGATAAAGCCAGTCACCCCGATCAACAGGAGATGCTTGCCGGCAAGAGACTCGCGCACGCTTAGGCGGGCCACTCGCGGCGCGCCGCTTATCGCTTGAACCGCCCGCTTTTTGTCCGTTTGTGGCTGCTCGACGGGCTGAGTGGCATGCTCCAATTCCGAAGAGCTCTTCCAGTCGAGTTGCCACAGCAATTTATCCTTTGCGATGCGGCCGTCGGCGGAGCCGCTGGCCAGCCAGGCAAACGGGCCGCGGGGGCGAATCACCGGCTCCAGCAATCTTCCTGTGGCCACTCCGCCGCGGAATTCCAGGCGGTTGGAGATGAATCCCGCCACCGCAAAGTATTCGGCCATGGGCCGAAGGACGTGCTCAAGCATCTGGCCTACGAGCACGACGCGCTCGCCGTCGCGCACCGCATCTATGAGGTTTTCGACAGCCTCGCGGCGCATCCGGGGTTTCAATTCGTATTGGAAGTATTCTTCGCCAAGCAGGTCGAGCCGGTCGCGAGTGATCCCGCGAAGGACACTGTGCAGAAAACGTGTGGCGAAGGTGCGGCTGGCAAGATACGCCGGAGGGCGCAGCAAGGTCATCCAGAACATGGCCCCACGGCGCACCCAGCGTTCCAGGAAGCTCTGGCTATTCCAGTTAAAAAAACCAATGGTGCGTAGGGCGCTGATTTCGAACAACGAGCCTTCCACGCGCCAATAGGTCACCCCAGACACACGCGGGATGACGCGATCGTTCGGGTTGGGGGCAGGTTGTGGCATGGTATCCAGCACAACTCGTTCGTCTGGCAGGAGGAGTCCGCTGCGATCCCTCAGATCATCATGCTGCGGACTTGGCCTCGCTAGCCTTCCGGGAGACAATCCGACCGCACACCCCTGGATTGCACGATCACAGACGAACTACGCGAATTACTAAACTTAACACCCAGAAGCAGTTCCCGCAACACAGTTGGAGACTTCCGGGTCTCGGCGCGGAGCGCTTGGGGTAGCAAAAACGGAAGCGCCCACAACTACATGCACTCAGTCCGCAATTAGAGGCTCAGGGCATGCAGCGTGGGGCGCCGGGTTAGTAAGGCAGCTTATAATGTTACGGCTTGGCCGCTGGAGGCGGGGTGCCCGCCGGTTTTGCTGGAGTGGTCGCCGGTCTGGCCGGAGCCGCGGCGGCCGCCTTTAGGGGATACGCTTGGTCATAGAGCTTCACAATGTCCTGGGTGATGTCGATATTCGTGGAAGCGAAAAGGATGGGAGAATTCTGCGCCGAAGAATCGAAGACGGCGATGATTCCATTCTCGCGGGCGTAACGGTCCAGAACGTCCATCATCTTGCGGCCAATGCGATCCACGACCTCGCTTTGCGCGGCGTTCACATCTTCCTGAAGCTCATTCTGCTTGCGGTCGAGCAATTGCGTGAGGCGCTGGCCCTGAAGGGTGAGGCGGCCCTTTTCATCATCGCTGAGGGTGGCCGCGCCCGCCTGCAAGCGCTGACGTAGGTCGTTGATCTGCTTGTTGAGAGATTCCAACTCGTTCTGGCGGGCTGCAAACTGGGATTGCAGTTCCGCGGAGGCCTGCTTGCCCTCAGCAGTGGCGATGATGGCCGCGCGCACGTTAATAATGCCGATCTTTCCTACCGTAGCGGAACCCGCCGCGGCTTGGGCACGAACGGCTGCGCTCCCGAGCAGGCAAACGATGCCGAGAAGCGCCACACGATAGATGTTTCTCGAATTCACTGTATTCTCCTTGTTGATCTCTGGGCAGCCCTTCCCTTTCCCGCCTGGGCGAGCGGGAGGGTGACCCTGGATTTTTTCTTGACCACAAAATCGGCCGAAATTTTTCTGGTAGTGGCGTGCGAACCAGAGCGAATCAGGTGCCCCTGGCGCCGACCCCTAAGCGCCAAAACCTGGCGACACCAGAGCTGCACTGCAAAGTTTCAGTATAACCGACTGGCAGAATTCCGCAATGCGGCAGAAGGAGAATCTGCGAGTCACGATGCTTGCGACACAGCTGCTTCCGGAACCTTACCTTGGCAAAGCCAAAATCAAAACGCGGTTGTTGTTCTGGTCCGCGATAATCGCGGTATTCGTGAAATTGTCAACGGTTACAGCGAATTGCGACTGGCTGGCGAAGCCGAGAGTCTGTCGCGTTGCAAAAACCGAGTTCCCCGCGCCAACGGCATCGATGATCGAGGAGGTATTGGACGTGGAGTTGATGCTGATCAGGGTTCCTGTTTGATAGTTGTAGCCCAGCGAATAGGGATTGACGCCGACGGGAATTTGCGCGGTGGAAGAGCTATCCGGGTTAAAGGAGTAGACGGCATTTTGCTGAGTCGAGCTGACATAGAAAAGCGCAGGTGCAGGGCTGGGAGAACACGAGATCACATTCGCAGCGCAGGGCTGGGTGACCGCGGGATCGTAGACAATGCCCGTGGGGTTCGCCGTCAGGGTGTTGATGGAGGTTGTCGAGTTCCGCGACGGCGGAACGGTAGAGAGATTTATGACATCGAGACCCCCGACGGCGCTGACAGTGCCGCTGTTCTGAATGTTGGTGACCACCGCTTCGGAGCGATTGGGGTCGATGGCGATAGCCGTAGGCGGACCGCTGGTGGCAACAAGTTGCATGGGCGGGGTACATGGAGATGTGGTGCAAGAAGACCCAGGCAGCAGAGGTGTCAAATCGATGGCGGAGATGCTGTTGCCGCCGGTGTTAGCAACGATGGCGAGCGCGCGATCCTGATCGATGGCCACGCCAGTCGGCGCGATGCCCACGCAAATGTTGGTGCTGTTAACCGTACCGGAGGAAGTTGTGCAACTGGCAGAGGTAAAAGTCAGCACCTCGGGAGTGAGGGGATTCGAAGTAACAATGATGGAAGCGGAGCTGTCCCCGTTATTGGCAGTAACGGCGTAACCCAAGCGCGGGATGGTGGCGACGCCAAGGGGATTGGCGCCGACAGTGACGGTGCTCATGACCGAGCCGTAAGGCACGCCATAGTTGTGGGCGTTGGTGGAATCCATGTTAATGAAGGAGACGCTGTTGCAGCCATAGTTGGTGACCAGGGCGACGTTGAGTTCGTCATCAAAGGCGACGCCTTCCGGCATGTCCGCAGAGGAGCAGGTAGTGCTGAGGTCGATGACGCCCACCGCGTAGACTTCCTCCACATTCGAGCCGAAAGAACCGCTGATCACGTCCAATGAGAAGTCATGCGCAATGGGGAAACGCGTGTCTGCGACGGATATGTCGATCTCTGAGTCCGTGGCGCTGGTAATAGTGATACCGGTGGGATCACCGTCGAGGCGCACAACCGGAGCGCCACCGCTCAGAAAACCCTGACCGAGAACGCGCATGGTTGCAGACTGGCCGACGGTGACACTCTGTGGGAAGCAAGAGGCATACGGATTAATGGGGTTAGTGGGATCACAAATAGCCACGGGCAGGGGACTTGGAGCGCCGGGAGTAGAAGCCAACGGAGGCTGAGAACTGGGCACACCGCCAGAGGTCACCTGGAGGTCACGGATGCTAACGGGCTTGAACGACGTGGTCGGGTCGATATCCAGGTAAGTGAGTGTATTGCTGCCGGCGTTGGCAACCAGCACGAGATTCGTCTTGGGATCGTAACCCATCGGGCCGTACACCGTGACGGGTGAAGTAGCCCCGGCCGGAGTGATCGAACCCGTTCCCGTCTGCCCTGTGGCAATGGCCTGCATAATGCGATAGGGGCCCTGGATACCGGTTGCGGTCGTGCCGCCCGGATTGACCAGCGAAATCAGGTTGAAGGTGTCCTTGGGATCATAGGCGACCAGTACGTTGGTGAAAGGATCCCAGGAAACAGAGCGAATCCCGGTTTCCGGAGCGCCGGCGGGAACCGGCTTGCAAGGAAACGCGGTGTTTGTGCAACTGCTCAGGGTGAGGGACAGAGACGTGAGGCTCTGGTCCAAGCTGTTAATGAAGCCGAGCTGGGGACTCAGGGTTGAAGCATTGGGGTCAGCGAAAGCGAAAGTGCGGGTGATGGGATTGATGGCCGCGCCGGTGGCGGTGGTAGTGGTGTTAAACGTGAAGTAGGGATTGCCGAAAGTGATGCTGCCGCCGCCGCCCGTCGTGGCCGTGGAGCTGCCAGAGGAAGGACAGGTCAACGCATAGGTCAAAGTATAGGTTGTGGCGCTGAGAACGTTGTAAGTGCCGTTGAAATAGGAAGGAGTGACCCCTTGGATCAACACGGCACCCGGAAAGGCCTGGTTCAGGCCGTTGGCGGTTGGTGTGATGATGGTGGCGATATCATCTCCTGCTGGGCAGGAAGCACCGTTGGGAGAGGGGGCAATGGCTACGCTGTTGTTGGTCAGGAGCAAATTGACGACCGACGTCACTCCCGTGGCCGAAGAGGGTCCAGTTCCGGCCTCGATAGACCCAGGCGTTATATAAGCAAGTGGAGCGTCGGGTTCCATGACGACTTGCGGAGTAGCGTTGGTGTTGAGCGAGACGGAGGCAATGGCGCAGGGCGGTGTCTGCGAGCTGTTGAAACATGTCGGCGGCGTCACGCCAGCCGGGATCGGATTAGGATTCACGTAGACAACAAAACCCAAGGTGGCGTTGCTGAACGCCACAACAGCCAGATGGGTTTCCGGATCAATACCCACAGAAAAGGGGTGCGGGTTGACAACTCCGGTGGGTTGCTGAATCAGGGCATTAAGGCTGATAGGAGAACCGATCACGCTGATGGAAGAAGGACTCAGTGCCAGGAGCGTTAGGGTACTATCGGCACTGTTCACGACCACTCCCAAATCCATACCGGCATAGCCTGCACTGGAAAGATCAATCTGATCATCGATGGCAATACCCGTGGGTTGATTTCCGACAGCGACGGGACTCCCGACCATCACAGGAGCGGCACGGCCCGGAAGCGCCGGATCTGAGCCAGTAAGACTAATAAGTTGGACGGAATTGGAGCCTTGCTCGGTGACCACCGCATAACCCCTGGTGGAATTTACGGCGATGCTGCTGGGCGCAACATTGGCAACGCCGCCAAAGGCCGGGAAGGGGATCGTAGGGGGGTAGAGACCCGGAATCTGCTGCTGGGGCGTTGTTGGCGTCCCAGGAACGAAGTACTGCGTGTTGACGGGTCCGAAAGTGGGTTGCACAGCCACATTGCTGCTTGCTGAGGTGTAAGGCGGGGGATTGGCGGCATCATAGGAAACCGAAACCGGATACAAACCGGGGCTCTGGGTCAGGGGCACCTGAATTGAGCTGGTCACGCGGCGAGCGGGGGAAGAGGAAGAAACGCTGGAGGAACTTAGATTGTAATCAAAAAGGAGCTCGATCAGCGAACCGGTGCTTCCGAAGTAGCCTCCATCCACAGACAATTGCAGCGGGGTTCCTTGCGGAAAACTGTCGGGAACCACCGAAACCATCGCGGGCTTGGCAGAGACCAGGTTAATTGGAAACGAAATGTTACTCACCTGACCGTTGACGTTGGGAATGTTGTTGACAGTGATATACGCAGTTCCGGAGTTCGCCAATTGCGGCGCCAGGAGCCGGATGCGGGTAGTAATCGTAGCATTGCAGGTCACTACGGGCGTAACCCCCGTGGCGCTGGGGGTGCAATAGGCCGCGGTAATGGGAATATTGAAAACGTTGGTGCTGGTGTTGACGGGGGTAACGTTGCCCAGAGGGTCGGTAAAGGTGATATTGGTGGTGTCGAGGAGGTTATCGGCATCGAGCCAAACGTCCTGAAGAATGCCGCCCGCCGGGATCGTGGTGGGATGAATTCCGGTAAAAGTAATGGGGTTCGTGGAGGCGTTGATAAGAGTGATGGTGGCGACGGCGTAGTGGTAGATATCCCCGCTCACCCAGACAACCACGGTAACCGAGGTGGCGGCCGTGGCGGCACTTGAAGCGGGAGTGGTTTGAACGGGAGAGGTGTTCGTGGGCATAGTGGACGGAGCGGTGTAGATTCCAGTGGAATCGATGGAACCGCAACTCGGGCTGCAGCTTGTGCCATTGGGGTTCGCGGTACCACAGGAACCGCCACTCACCAGCGAGGGGAAATCGTTACAGATTTCCGTGCTGGAACCCACCACCGGCTGCATGACTTTCCAATTGAGATTGAGCGGGGGACCCGCAGCAAGAACGGCGCTAAAGGGAATGATCTGCGCCGGGGTTACACCCACCGGTGCGGTGGCGCTGGTCGGAGAGACAGCGATGCGAATGCCAGTGTCCAGAGTGACGGCCACGGTGCCTTTCTTGTTGGTGTTGGCTGCGGCAGCCGCAGTAAAGGTGATGGTCGGGATGGGATTTGGAAAATTGGATAAAGGCGGTGCAGTGTAGCTGAGGGTGTTGTCCGCAGTGGTCTGGTCGGTGGTCCAGGTGCCAATGGAACCGCCGTTCACGGTCATCCCGCTGGTGCAGTTGGCCGCCGAGGTGGTCGCGGGATTGGGATTGGATGTTGTGGGATTTGGCGTGTAGACGTAGGAGCAAGTCCACGTGGAGTCGAGATTCGTGGAACCCGTGACGGTGGAAGTGAAGACCTGGGTGGTTCCCGCAATGATCGTGGCGGTCGTGGGACTGACGGTGTCAACGACCTGATTGGCGCTGGAACTCCCGCAGCCAGACACTCCAAGAATCGCGCCCGCGAGCAGGAGCATGGCGGCTGAGTGTGCTAGAACCTTCATGACTGACTTCTCCCTCGCAATTGATGTACGCGCGGACGGCAGCCCGCGCCCAATACCCCTTTTTCCCTACTGCTGGATGCCCGGAAAACCATTCCCTGTTGCATACCTTAGAACGTCCGGCTGACCGTAAAACGAAACGTGCTGCGCGGCTCGAAGTAATTCAAGCGGCCGGGATTCTGAAGCACCGGTTGAATCTGATACATGATGGAAGGATCGCACTGATTGGGATGCAGAGGATCCAGAAGACCAAGAGCCTGGCAGGTCTGCACCAGCTGTTGCAGATTGATCTTGTCGAACGGCGCAATGATGGTCTCGTGAAAGCGCAACGGATTGTAGGCCCAATAAATGCGGAAAGGCGCCTGAACGACGGGAATATTGATGTTGAACTCGACGCCCGTGGAGGTGCGTGGCCGGAAATTGCTGCCCGGGGCGATCGGTAATTGCGAACCCTGATTGGCCAGCGGGAAATTCACATTGATGTTCTGAATGCCGGCGGGGTTCAGCTTCAACGCGTCTTTGTTGAGAATCCCGGTAGTGCCCGTGTCGGCAAAAAGAGTCATGCCTACAGGTCCGGCGATGGGAACGCGGTATTCGAGATTGCCCACACCCTCAAGGTCGCCACCCGGGAAAGTAATGGTGTAGATCTCGAGGGGAACCGTGAATGTACCCTGAATGGGGAAACCCCCGGCGCCGAGATGGTGGTTGTCGAAAAACGTGACCGGCTGGTAGTAGACGCTGGGAATATAAGTAATGGGGGAGATGGCACGGATGTCGAATCCGCGGACGTCGTTCTCACCGCCCATGTAGAAACGGCTGTAAGGCGGGACTTCCTTCCCATCGTAGCCGGTGGTCCAGGCGCTGAGAAAACGGAAACCTACGGCATTGCGCTTGTGATTGATTTTATGAAAACGCTTGTACTCGCCGGTTAGGGTGAAGGTATTGACGTTGCCACCCAGAGGACCGCCGGTGAAAGCCGTGGAGAAGAAGTAGCTCCTGCCGGTGGTGGCGTTGATGGGGTTGTCGAGCGTGCTGCTGCTGAGCGAAGCGGTGACGGTACTGGCGAGAATGCCGTTCAAAGCGCTGGGACCCGCGATGCTGCGATATTCCACTTGCGTGAACAGCAATTGCGAGGCCTGGTTGTAGGTAGAAATGTTGGTGCGCGTCAAACCGTACGTCAGCCCCAGGCGGGCAAAGCCATAGCGCTTCAACGGATAGTTGGCAAAAACCGTAAAGCCGGTGCTGTTCTGGTTGTAATTCTGAACGTACTGAGGGTTGATGCTGACGGCTTGCCCGGTCAGCACAGCGGCTTGCTCCGCCTGATTGAATTTATACAGCGTGGAGAATACGGTGAAGCCGGAAGAGATGGGACGGTCAAAAAGATACGGTTCGGTGAAGCCGAACATGGTGTTGCGCGAATATTGACCGACAGAAGCGGAGAGGGTCAGGGTTTCGCCGAGTCCCAGGAAGTTGTTGGTCTGGTAGGTGAGGCCGATGAAGCCGCCGGCCAGTCCGCTGACGCCGCCCTGCAAGCCGATGGACTGTTTTCCCTTTTCCTTGAGCTTCAAGAGAATATCGACGGTGCCTTCCTTGGTGTTGCGCTTGATTTCGGCGGCCTTGTCGGCGTCGAGCTTCTCGAAATAGTCGAGTTGATTGAGGCGCAGGATGCTGACTTCCCAGGCGCGCTTGTTGAAGAGCTGCCCCTCGTCGATGAGGAGTTGACGGCGAATGACTTTGTCGCGGGTGGTGGTATTGCCGCTGAAGTCGATGCGCCGGACGTAATACTGCTTACCTTCATCGAACTTCATGGTGATGTTGATGCGGTGTTTTTTTTCGTCGGGGTCGGGTTCGGTATCCGGAGTGGGCACGAAATCGATGAAGCCGTACTGGCCGTAAATTTTGGTGTAGTCCTCCATGGCCTTGCGGATCTTGGCGGTGGAGAAAACATCCCCGGGCTTCAGAGGAAAAACACCCTTGAGAGCGTCAACTTTGAGAGAGAGGGCCTTGTCTGGATCGGAACTCGCGATTTTCAGCGTGCCCATGTAGTACTTTTCGCCTTCATCGATGTGGATGGTGATGTTGACGGCCTTTCCCTGCGTTCTGCCGGTGAGCGGGACGCCCAATTTCCAGCCTTGGGTATCCACGTTTTCGAGAACAGGGTCGGCGACAGTGACCTTGAAATAACCATTGTCCTGATACAGGCCACGGATGCCGACTTCGATGTCTTCGATGAGCTTGTCGTGATCGTAGGTCTTGGTCAGCACGTTGATGTTGGTGATGTACAGGGGAATGGCGTAGGGCCGGTCGTGGTGCATGGCGCGGATGAGTTTGCGATCGCTGAACGCGTGGTTGCCGGTGAACTTGATTCTCCCGACCTTAACCTTGGGCCCTTCATTGATCTTGAACACCAGGATGACCGCGTTGCTCGAAGCGATGCGCTCGTATTGCGGAGTGACGCTGGCGAACTGGCGGCCGTGCTCCCCAAGGAGTTCTTTCAGAACCACTTCGGCTTTCTTGATCTTGGTGGGATCGAACTGGCTTTCCACGGTCAGACCGACTTTGCGTTCTTTGAAACGGTCGAGAATGTCGGATTCGGAAATGGAATGGATGCCGTCGTAGCGGATACGGCGGATGACCGGGCGTTCCTTGACGATGAAGACGATGACCTTGCCGTTGGGTTTGTCACCGTCGTGGACTTCCAGCTTGACATCCTCGAAGAATTGCGTGTTCCACAGAGCCTGGAAATCGCGGCGTAAAGTATCTTCGTTATAGGCATCGCCCTGCCGCGAGAAGATGCGGGCCTGCAGCGTGTCCTTGCGGATGCGGCGATTGCCTTCAAAATCGATGCGCTCGATGAACGGTTGACCTTCGGGCTGCTGGCCGCCGGACGCAAAGACACTTGAGGGAGTTTCGACGATAGTTTCTTGCAGCGTCACTTCATCCAAAGAGGCGTGGAACAGCGTGGCAATCTTCGGAGAATCCGCGGGTTCCTCGCGCAGAGAAGCGGCGACGGGAAGCGTGACGCCAAAGAGCGCGAAGAGAACGAGAATCGCAAAGACACAAGCGCGACGAGCGCACTGGGCGTCCACTACCGCTGATGAACAGAGTATCCTTTGAGCGGCCGTTGATCGGGTCAAGGCCGCGCCCCCGAACCACCCAAGATGTCATTCTCCCGCCAGACCTGGTATAGGCTGGCCGCGTACTACGCAGCGCGGCACCCACTTCAGTCACGCCGCATTGCGGTTCTACGTTGCGTCAGATTCGCTAGTGGACGACTGGGGTTGCCTCACCGACCGGCCGGAACGCGAGGCCTTCACCCGCAACATAAATCTGCAATGTTGCCGGCCTCTGAATTCCCCCCTGAATCAAAGCCTCGGAGAGCGGGTCTTCCACATATTTTTGCAAGGCCCGC
>Ga0187784_10001622_pt1 | contig 17874 bp, 11 predicted proteins | sample 1015_SJ02_MP15_2_FD_132964 | JGI IMG/M metagenome (GOLD analysis project Ga0187784, IMG submission 132964) | Tropical peat soil microbial communities from peatlands in Department of Meta, Colombia - 1015_SJ02_MP15_20_MG | ecosystem: Environmental > Terrestrial > Soil > Wetlands > Peat | place...
ATCATCGAGGGTCCAGAGAATAGATAGCAGAAGAGAGATAACCACCGCGATCCCGCTGATGACCAACAAGCGGCCGGGCAGAAACTGACTTTGGGGGAATAAAGGAAAAGGCTTGGTCATCACACCTGTGATTCCCTGGAGGGCTGTAAGTAATTTTGTTTCAAAGAGAAGTCCAATGCCAATTCCTTGAAAAGGCCGAAAGATCCAGTGTTTAATAGGAATGATGTGCAGTTCCTGGATCTTTTCCATCTGAAGAAGCTTTCCCCTGATTTTGCCGACGACGAAGCTACAGATGGGTGATAGCACATAAAGTGGAAGGCAAAGGAGTAATGTGAGCCGGAAAAATCGGAATAGTCCCCTGGTAGTAATCTCCCAGCCCTGGATGGGTGAATTGTTCAAAAAAAGGGAGAAAAAGATAGAGAAGAACAAAACGGCCAAAGCAGGAGATATTTCTTTCAATAAGTGACAAACACTTCCTCCGGTGATTCGAGAGGTCATGTCAAACCCTATTCGTTTTCCGTTTCAAATCGATGTGTATTCCTACTGCCACATTCCGGAGTGGCCCATTCCTCGGGCGTGGCCCATCCCAAAACCATGGCCAAAACCCCTCCGACCCACCATTCCAAGCTTCTGAATCTGCTCGGGTGTGAGAGAATTGCGAGCTTCCAATCGATATTGGATTACCTTGTCCCTCATCCGGTTTTGAAGATCCCTTAACTCTCTATCCTTGGCCAGAATGGCCTGCGAATCAGCTTTTGGATCAGCCCAAAGTGACCGAAGCTCCAACCGTTTAGCCACAAGTCCTCCGATGAGTTGAGCGTTTTCTCCTATAAACTTTCGACGCAATTCCCGAAACTTTGCCTTCTGCTCCGGGGTGAGGTTAAGTCCCTTCCCATGGCCCCAGGATTTCTCGCCTTGCATCCACCCATGCCTTGGAGGGTCACCCTGCTCTTGCGCATAGACATATGAGACGCCAAATAGCATAACAACTACCAACCCTAGTGCAATCATTGCCTTTTTCATAAGCCTTACCTCCTTTTGCCTGCTTTCTTTTTTTGACGTATCATTTAGGTTTTTTATTTATAACTCCTTATGCTTCCGAAAGTTCAAGCATTTATACTCAACCCGAAACTAACCATCTGTGCATTTATTATGAACGCAACTCCTGTGCCAATCTATTTCAAAAGAATTCAGAAGACATTCTGCAGCATCCTTAGACTGACTTACCTAATATATTTAACTGCTTAATAGGGTCTACGGTAGTTTGATCATTTCGATTCTTGTAAAACGTGGAGCCTTAAAGCTTGGCTTTAAGCCGGAATGGTTTGTCGACCTTTTTAGAGCGGTAAGTGCTTTCTTTTTAGATTTCAATCAATAACGAGTTTCGACAATTTTGGTGACCGATTCGACAAGAATTTCCGGATGGATGAATAAAGGAAGAGAAAGAAAGAGGGGGTATCAATATAGAACTCTTTCAATTTGACCTACAAGGTCATAAGGCAAGGCTTGGGTGATTCGAGCTTCTACCCAATCGCCAGGCTGAGCTTTTCCGTCCAGGAAGACAGAGCCGTCGATCTCAGGGGCTTGTGATTGAAGCCTCCCCCGTAGAACCCCTTGCTTACGTTGGGGTCCCTCGACGAGAACCACCCTCCTCTGTCCCACCATTTTTTGATATTTTTTTAAAGAGATCTTTTTCTGAACCTCCATCAGGGTTCTAAGGCGTTCCCCCTTGACCCTCTCCGGGACGCGGTGAGGGAGTCTGGATGCAGGCGTTCCCTCTTCCGGGGAGTATTTAAAGGCACCGAGGTGATCGAACTGAACTTCCTCGACAAAAGCGAGCAGTGCTTTGAATTGGCTTTCCTTTTCCCCGGGGAACCCAACGATCAAGGAGGTACGCAGGCTGATTTCCGGGAGAAAAATTCTAATCTTTCTTAGGAGACTCCGAATTTCTGCGTCCCTGGCTCTTCGGCCCATCCGTCTGAGGATTTCATCGTCGATGTGCTGGATGGGTAGATCGAGATAGGGACAAACCTTATTTTCTTGAGCCATGAGTTCAAGAAGCCTGTCGGTGAAATGGTCGGCCTTTGGGTAGGAATAGAGGACACGGATCCAGCGAAGTCCATCCACTTTTACAAGGTTTTCCAAGAGCTTCTCCAAGTTAGTTCCATCCCGTAGGTCTCTTCCATAGGCGGTCGTGTCTTGAGCCACCAGAATAAGTTCCTGAACCCCCTGATCTGCAAGCCTCCGGGCCTCTTCCAGGACGGACCGAGGTTTTCTACTTCGGTAACGACCTCTGATCTTCGGGACCGTGCAAAAGGTGCAGGCATTCGAACAACCCTCTGCAATCTTCAGGTACGCGATGAAAGGAGGGGTGGAGAGAATTCGAGGTGTTTCTTCATTGTAGAGAAAAGTAGGTTTGGGAAGAAAAGTCTTTTGCTTCGGTTTGTGAGAGAGCAGCAGGGGAAGCTGTTGAAACGCTCCGGTGCCGACAAAGAGGTCCACCTCGGGCAATTCCCTTTCCAAGACTTCTCCGTATCGTTGGGGGAGACATCCGGCAACGACGAAAAGACGGCAACGGCCTTCTTTCTTAAGGCTGGACAGTTGGAGAACTGTTTCGACGGCCTCCCTCGTCGCATCTTCGATAAAGGAGCAAGTGTTGACGATGAGGATATCAGCCCTTGAAGGATCGGTCGTTAGGAGATATCCCTCTCTTGAAAGAAGGCCGAGGATCACCTCGGAATCGACTAAGTTCTTGGGACATCCCAGACTGACGAGACAAGCCGTCTCTTTCATATAAAAAAATTATAGCCAAACAGAAACCATTTTCCAATGGGAAGAAGAAAAGGAGTTGTTTTGTCAACTCAAAAAGTGCAAAATTGGTTTAGGAGGGAGAGTTGAGGTTTCTTTTCTTCTATCGTTTTTTCCTCTTTAATGCAATGACCCAATGACTCTATGACGCAATGATCCAGGAAGGTGGTTACATGGGGTTAATCCAGAAACAATACGATGCCTTAAGGAAGAAAATAAAAAAGTCTGAATTGGAGAACCAGAGGCGTGCCTTCAAAGAGACACGAAGCCGTCAGAGACAGAATCTTGCCTCCATCGATAATTTTGAAGAGATCAAGGAAGAGGTAAAGCGAATTCGCTCTCAGTCCGTAGGAAATTGGGATCTTCTTCAAAGGGCGATTTCCTCCCTTGAGAGGAATCGGTTCAAGGTGATTCAGGCGAAGGATTCACAAGAGGCTTGTGAAATTTTATTAAAAGAGATCGGTAAGGAACAACTCGTCGTCAAATCGAAGTCGAACATCTCCAAAGAAATTGGACTTGCCCCTTTTCTAATCCACCATGGCATTGAGTTGATTGAAACGGATATTGGCGATCGGATTAATCAGCTGACCGGAGGAAGAGCTTCCCACTATACCGGACCGATTGTTCACCTTTCACGTTATGAGGTTGCCGAAATCCTATCCAGACACCTGAACAAGAAGATCCCTCCTGTCCCGGAAGAGGAGATGCAAGCGGTGAAAGAGGATATCGAATTCCATCTTCAGAAGGCCAAGATCGGGATCACGGGAGCCAATGCCATTGCTGCGAAGGAAGGGGCGGTCTTAATGCTCCACAACGAAGGGAATATCACACGGGTTCGGACGAGATCAAAACATCTCATCATTACTTCTATCGATAAAGTCTATCCGAACGTTCAGGATGGGCTGCTCATGGCCAGGTTGGAAACCTATCTTGCTACAGGTACCATTTTTCCATCTTTCATCGATATTGTCGCAGGAAGATCCAGATCGTCAGACGTCGAGAAGACAACTTTCTATGGAATGCATGAGCCCAACGAATTGGTGATCGTTTTTTTAGATAACGGGAGAAGAGAAATCCTAAATGATAGGAAGGATTTCTCGGATCTTCTTTATTGTATCGGTTGTGGAAATTGTCTTCTCGACTGTCCAACTTACAACTCCGTAGGACCTTCCTTTGGGGCTGACGGGATGCTTGGTGGAAGGGGAGTTGCTCTCTCCTGCCTCCAGAGAGGGGTTAAAGAGGGCATCGAGGTTGGCCTCTTTCTCTGCACCACTTGCAGCCTCTGTAGAGAGGTGTGTCCGGTTGGAATTGATGCTGGGAAAAGGGTCAAGGATCTGAGGAGATTGAGTCTTAAGGATCCTGAAGTCTCAAATCAACTCGATGAGGTCAATCTCCTTCAACAAACCATCGATCAGTATGGAACGCCTTATGGGACTATGGCCACAGCTGAACTCTCGTCTTTTAAAAGGAAATCACCTCTAGTCCTGTACATCGGTTGCGTTGGAATGAGCACTGAGACTGAAACCGCAGTCCACGGCATCAACCTCCTCCAACGAATGGAATTAGATTTCACTTTGATTGATGAAGTTTGTTGTGAAGCGGTGAAGGCCGAAACAGGATCCCGGGCCGACCCGGACCGAATCAAACAGAACATCGAGAAGATAAAAGAGGCCGGAGGTCGAGAAGTCCTCTTTCTCTGTCCCACCTGCCTTAAAACTTTTTCGGAATATGATGGAAAATATCGAACCGGACTCATCTTTGAGATGCTTTCTTCCTATTTGAGTAAGCATTTCTCATTTACTTCCTTGGCGACCGATTCAGAAAAAGTGACTTACCACGACCCGTGTCATCTGGGAAGAGGGCTTGGATCTTATGATGGAGCAAGAGGACTGTTCAAAAGCCTGGGGAGCAAATTCTCTGAAATGGAACATCACCGCCAGGAATCTCTCTGTTGTGGAGCAGGAGGAGGGGTAAGGGCTTTCTATCCGAAGTTCTCGAGAGACATCGCGCGAAGAAGAGTGAAAGAGGCAGAGGAAGTAGAAGCAGCTATCCTTTTGACCGATTGCCTTTCCTGCAAACACAATTTGAAACAAGGGATTCCATCGGAAAGGAAACTCCGAGTGTTGACCACCTCTGAATATCTATTAGAAGGAATAGAGACGGGGAAGATTCAATTCTCGCAGAAGAAGGAATGATTCATCCCAATCCTATTTCCTTATCTCCTTTGATTCCAAACCCACGAAACCTTCTCGTTGACTTTTTCCCGTAGATCGAATAAGCTTTAATCGGTAATAATTACTGATACGAATGCGTTTAATGGTTTGAAATGGAGGCCCTCCCATCCCTCTCCCCGCTGGGGAGAGGGATGGGGTATGGAGCAATTCAACGGAATGTAATAATACTTAATGCGTTTGTATTAATTCTTTCCTAAACCATCGATCAAAAAACCAGAAAAACTTGAACCTCTTGGAGTTGCAGCGTATCACTTTTTCCGATGGAAGGCATGGAAATCGGGGGGCCTGTCAGTCTCAAATGTTAAGGAGTCTATTTCGATAAGCTTCAGCTCATCCTTCCGGTCTTCTGCCTCCAGTCTCCATTGAATGATATCTTGTTTTAAGTATTGACAAATCTTGGTTTCGTGGTAATTTTCTTAAATGGATCCAGGTTAAGAGCCATGAATTGGGACTATGACGTGATTGTGGTGGGTGGAGGGCCGGCAGGTTCAACGGCGGCAAGGTTCTGTGCCAAGGCAGGCCTGACGACACTCATCATTGAAAAAGAACGGTTGCCCAGATATAAGCCCTGCGGAGGCTGCCTTTCTACCAAAACCGTTCGTTTGCTCGGCTTCGATCTCAGTCCGGTTGTTGAGAACACTATTTACGGGGCCAAATTCACTTACCGTTCGGAAGACCCTTTTGTCATCGAGTCCAAAGATCCCATTGCATTTTTGGTGATGAGAGATCGGTTTGATCAGCTTTTGGTCAATAAGGCTTTAGAAGATGGAGCTGCGATCCTGGAAGGGGAGAAAGTCAAAAGAATCGAAGAGAAGAGCGGCGGGGTTGAGGTGGAATGGGGGGAGGGAAGGAAATTTCATTGCCGATATCTCATCGGTGCGGATGGAGCAAGGAGCACCGTTTCCAGGTCTTTACCCCTGCCACTGCAGAGGAACGATGGAAACGGAGTGGCGGTAGAAAGCGAGATTCCTTTTGATTCGTCGATCCATTTTCCGCCAAAGGAGTTTCAATTCATCAATTTAGATTTCGGAGGAGTTCCTAACGGATACGGTTGGGTCTTTCCAAAAAGGGAATGGCTTTCTGTCGGGATTGGGGGAATGTTTAGAGAGACGAAAAGAATGAACCCCCGCCAGTACCTCCAGTCCTTCCTCAAGGGGCTGGATTACATCCCGCAAGGGAAGGTAGGGAGGGTCGTGGGTCATCTTCTACCTTCATTCTATGATGAAGAACAGAAGGTCTCCAACGGGAGAATTCTTCTGGTGGGCGATGCTGCCCATCTGATGGACCCCCTGCAAGGGGAAGGCATTTACTACGCTATTCGAAGCGGTATGCTGGCCGGCGAGGCGATCATGGAATGGAAGAAGGGAGGGATTGCTCCTTCGAACTATTATCAGAGGGCTGTTCATTCGGATATCTGCCGGAACCTGAAATGGGCGCAGACGTTGTCTCGTTTCGTTTTTCGTTTTACAAAATTGGCCTATCGTACCCTGAGACGCTATCCGGAATTGGGAGAATTCTATCTTCAGACACTGTCAGGGAGAGAAACATATCAGGGATTTGTGAGGACGGTCAAGACAAGGATCAAGGACTTTCTCAAAGGGCAACTGAGTGAGAAGATTAGAGAGGCGATGGCAAGGATGTGAGGGTTTAAGAGCAAAGGTAAGCAGGGTCACTCTCCTCCTGGAAAAGGAGTACGGGATCCCGCGAAGAGAAAGTCCAGGGGATCCCCTCGATGTTCTCATCGAGACCATTCTTTCGCAGAATACCAGCGATCAAAATCGAGACAAAGCCTACCGGAGATTGAAAGCACGATTTCCTCGTTGGGATTACGTCCTTGAGGCAAAGACAAGAAGCATCGTTTCAGCGATTCGACCGGGCGGACTGGCTGAACAAAAGGCAAGACGTATCCATGGAATCCTTTATTGGATCAAAAAACGTGAAGGAAGGATGAGTCTCGCCTTCGTAAGAAAGATGAGTTTTGAGGAAATTAAGGAAACGATTGGTTCCTTGAAAGGGATTGGCCCCAAGACACTTCACTGTCTCCTTCTTTTTGGTCTAGGGAGGGAGGTGTTTCCCGTGGATACGCATATCCTCCGGGTGGGCAAACGCCTCGGTTTTCTCCCGGAACGGATGGGTGCGGAGAAAGCACATCCGTGGATGGTACCCTTCCTTCCAAAAGGAAAGTCCTTATCGCTGCACCTCAACCTGATCCGATTTGGGAGATCCGTTTGCAAGGCAAGAGATCCGCAGTGTAACATCTGTTTTCTTACGAAGGACTGCCTTCATCCAATCAAATGAATAATATCCGTCCGCCCTTTCATGAAGGGGGCTGGGGGAATTTGGGGGGGGTATGAGATAAGTTGCTCCGTTTAAAAGATCTCGTTAGAAAACTTCTCCATATCAAGGATACGCCTGAAAGAACGGCGCTGGCCTATGCCGTCGGCATCTTCTTAGGGTTCTCGCCATTCTTAGGGTTTCACACCCTTGGCGGGTTAGCGATTGCTTTTCTATTCGGGTTGAACCGGGTGGCCGTTCTTTTAGGGGTCTGGACAAATAGCCCCTGGTGGATCGTTCCCTTTTATATGGGTGCCACATGGGTCGGGATGCGGGTGACGGGGTTTCGGATTGAATGGACGATACTCAAGGAAATTTTTCAACTCGGATTGGATAGAGGGTTTCTGGGGTCCGATTTTTGGAATCGAATTTCTGCCCAGCGGGGTCTTTTCCTCTCTTTCAATATCGGTTCGTTAATTCTCTGTACCCTCCTCGGTTTCACTGCCTATCCTGTCGCTTTGAAGTGGATTCGGTTCTATCGGTCACATAAGAGACCAAAGAACTAATACAAACGCATTAAATATTTTGTAGAGCAACCCTTTAGGGTTGCTTTAAGCAAGGCTAAAGCCTTGCGCTACATGTAAAATGATTTAACGCGTTTGTATTAGTAGTCATTTAGCCGCATAATCTGGCAGTCGTCTAGTCAAAAAATAAAAAGCTATCCGACTACAAAATTGTAAGACTACTCGACTATAGGACTCTTGTACTACTCAATCCTTGACACCTATCCCTTTTTGATTGAAGAATGAAGTGCTATGGCGGAACGGAAAAAGGAAAAATCCTATTCTCCTATTGATTTGTGGCTTGACTCCGGACTATGGAAGAAGGGGAGACGCATCGGGTTAACCGGTCTAGCGGGTGCTTCCAAGGCCTACCTTTTGTCACACTGGAGAGAAAAGATGAGGGGGCCCCTGCTGGTTATTGTCCCCCACCTGAGGAGTGCTGAGGTCTTCCTCGAAGACCTTCTATTTTTTACGAGAGATTCGGAGATTCCGTCTTTTCTCTTCCCTCAGTGGGAAACCCTTCCTTATGATGAAATTCCCCCTCATCCCGAGATCGTCCGGGAACGGGTGAGAGTCCTTTTTTCCCTTCTGAAAGGGGAAGAAGCGGTGATCGTCACTTCCATCAAGGCCTTGATGCAGAAGGTTCTGGCCCCGGCCGACCTGAGAGAATCCGTTTTTTCCCTCTCTGTGGGAGAGGACGTCGACCGCGACCGATTGATCCGTTTTCTTTCCGAAGGAGGGTATACGTCGGCAAAGGTTGTCGAGGAGAGGGGGGATTTCAGCGTCCGGGGGGCAATCATTGACCTCTATACTCCTTTTTATGAAGGACCCCTCCGGCTGGAATTTGACGGAGACCGGTTAGAGTCGATCCGTCCGTTCGAGACAGAAACCCAGCGTTCTCTCCCTCAGGGAAGAATGGAAAACGCTATCCTCCTCCCGGCAAGGGATATTTCAAAAGATGCCTCTGCTCAGCCTTTGAAGACTCTTCTGGATTATCTGAAAGGAAATGAAACCCTCTTCATCGAAGAAGGCGACGAAGTAGAGAAAGAGGCCGAGGCCTTTTTTCGCCTGATTGTGGAGCATTATGAGAAGGCCTTGTCAAAAAAGCGGGCTGTGCCCGTCCCGGAGATGACCTATCTCAGTGACAAAGAGGTCTCCCAACTTCTTGAAAGATTTCAAACGGCTTATCTCCAAGGAGGCCCTCTTGCTCCCTCCGCGTGTCAGGAGGTTTTTTCATTTGAGACGGAGACCAACGAGAATCTCCAGAGAGAGATGAAAATCGCCCTCTCCGGGAAAACGGGTTCCCCAGAAGCCTCTCCTTTCTCGGTACTCCTGAAACACCTTCATGATTTGCAGGAAAAAGGGATGAGGAGCTTCATCGTCTCCCATACCCAGGGCCAAGCAGAACGATTAAGAGAACTTCTCTCAGAGTATGGAGCGGAACCACGACTGGAAAAGGCGAAAAGGTTCGGAGAGGCCCTTGATCAGTCCGAAGAAGGTCTCCTCCTTCTCGTGGGTTCCCTCTCTTCAGGGTTTCGAAACCCCCGGGAGGGATGGGTGATTCTAACCGAAGAGGAAATCTTCGGCGAAAGAAGAAGGCTTCCCGAAGGAAAGGTTCGGTCTCCTCTCGGCTCAGCGTCCTGGCAAAAAGGGAGCCCGGCGCTCTCCTCATACCGTGAGCTTCGAGAGGATGATTTCATCGTCCATATCGACTACGGAATAGGTCGCTACAGGGGACTGAAACATTTGAAGATTTGGGGGGTCTCGAACGACTATCTTCTCTTGGAGTATCAAGACGGAGATAAACTCTATCTTCCCGTGGACCGGCTCAATTTAGTTCAGCGCTATATCGGAGGAGATGGGAAATCCGCCAGACTGGATAAACTGGGAAGTCATTCATGGGAGAGGGCGAAGAAGAGGGCGAAGGCCGCTGTTTCAGAGATGGTGAAAGAACTCCTCGACCTTTATGCGGCCAGGAAGGTTTTTGAGGGGGTCAAATTTCCTCCATTGGATCAGTTCTATAAAGAGTTCGAAGCCACCTTTGAATATGAAGAAACCCCGGATCAAACGCAAGCGATTGATGAGGTCTTCAAGGACATGAGCAGCCCTAAACCCATGGATCGCTTGATCTGCGGAGACGTGGGATACGGGAAGACAGAGGTAGCGATTCGAGCCGCCTACCGTGCCGTGATGAGTGGAAAGCAGGTCGCCATCTTAGTCCCTACGACGGTTCTGGCCCAACAGCACCACCAGACCTTTAAGGAGCGGTTCAGGATTTATCCGGTGGTCATCGAGGTTTTGAGCCGTTTTAAAAATCCACGAGAGCAGAAGGAGGTCCTTCAACGCCTGAAGCAAGGAAAGGTGGATATTGTGATCGGGACGCATCGACTTTTGCAGAAGGATGTGTCCTTCCGGGATCTGGGGCTCGTCGTCGTTGATGAGGAGCACCGATTCGGCGTCTCCCATAAGGAGAAACTGAAGCAGATGAGAAAATTAGTGGATGTGATCACGCTCACGGCGACCCCGATTCCGAGGACGCTCCAGATGGCCGTCTCTGGAATTCGCGATCTCAGCCTCATTCAGACCCCTCCCGAAAATCGCCTGTCGATTCGGACTTTGGTGATCCGTTATGATGAAGAGGTCATCCGAGACGCCATCCAGAGGGAGTTCGAGCGGGGGGGACAAGTCTTCTTCGTCCACCATCGCGTCCAAAACATCCATACGATCGCGAACCATTTGAAGCGACTGATTCCAGAGGCCTCCCTGGCTGTGGCTCACGGTCAGATGAGGGAGAGGGAGTTGGAGAAGGTGATGGTCCAATTCGTCAAGAAGGAGGTGAATCTTCTCGTCTGTACCAGTATCATCGAATCCGGTTTGGACATCCCGACCGCCAACACCATCCTGATCAATCACGCCGAGCGTTTTGGCCTGGCAGACCTCTATCAAATCCGTGGGCGAGTGGGGCGGGGAAGCCACCAAGCCTATGCGTATCTCATTATTCCCGGGGGCCTCACCCTCTCCAAGGACGCCATGAGAAGGCTTCGGGCCATTCAGGAATTGAGCGAGCTGGGATCCGGGTTCAAATTGGCGATTCAGGACTTGGAGATTCGAGGAGCGGGAAATCTGCTCGGGCCTTCGCAATCCGGGCACATTGCTGCCATAGGGTTTGAGCTCTACACGCAATTGATGGAGAGAGCGGTCAAGGAATTGAAGGGCGAGGAAGTGGCAGAAGAAATCACTCCAGAGATTCGCTTTCATCTTCCCGCCTTCATTCCGGAGGGCTATGTCGAGGATCCAGGAGAACGGCTGAGTCTATACCGAAGGCTTTCTCTTTCTCGCTCTGATGAGGAAGTAGAAATGATTCGAAATGAACTGATTGACCGATTTGGAAAGATTCCCAGGGAAGTGGACCATCTCCTGGAAGTGATCAAGGTGAAAATTCTTCTGACGAGAATGGCCATTAAGAAGTTTGAAGAGACCCCGTCTCAATTTGTTCTTACCTTTGACGAGCGTACCCGGGTTCCTCCTCAACGGGTAGTGGATTTTGTGCATCGAGGGGAAGGTAAATATCGATTCACTCCCGACTCTAAATTGGTCATCGAAGGTTGGCCTGACGCAAGTCGAGATCCCTTTGGGGCGGCTAAAAAGCTATTGCATGCCTTGGCTTGATGTGGTAAATATCCATCGTGCCCCTTTTTGGCAAAGAGGAGAAATCATCTACGGGTAGATTCTTAAGGTGAGAGCATGGCGAAGAGATTGATTGTTTTAGGGATCTTGCTATCCCTCTCTTTCTTCTTGTCGGGCTGCCAGAAGTCTGAGGAGAAAGGGCTGGGGGAGAAAGACCTGGTCAGGATCAACGATGTTTCTATCTCTCTGGACGAATTCCAGCAGATGTTGGAAAAGCAACCCTTGGAAGGAAAGATGAGATTGTTGAGTGAGAAGGGGACAAGAGATTTTCTTGAGAACTATCTGATCCCCCGTGAGGTGCTCTATCAGGAAGCGAGGAAGAAAGGCCTCAACCAGAAAAAAGATGTTCTCGCTAAAATTGAGGATGCGAAAAGGGCGATCCTGATCGATGCCCTTCTTGAAGAAGGATTGAGAGGAAAAGGGGAAGTCTCGGAAGAGGAGATCCAACGATACTATAAAGATAACCGGGCCCTCTTTACGGAGCCACAGGAGATAAAGATTCGCCACATCGTTGTCAACACGGAGCCCGCTTTGAAGGAAGTGGTGACGAAACTCTCGCAGGGTGAGAGTTTTGAGAAGTTAGCCTCCACGTATAATATCGGTAACTTCAAGGCGGATGGGGGGAGTCTCGGCTATATTCGCCGAGGGCAGTTGGCACCTCCCTTTGCCCAGTTCGAAGAAGCGGCCTTCTCCCTCAGAAAGAAAGGGGAGGTCAGTGAGGTCGTCAGCACTCCCTATGGATACCATATCATCCGATTGGAAGACATGCGGGGGAGCACCTTAAGGCCCTTGAGTCAAGTCAAGGAAAGGGTCCGCTTTTTCCTGCAGCCGAAGAAAAAGCAGGAGGCCTATCTCGAATATGTGAAAGAGGCGAAAGCGAAAGCCAAGATCCTCATCAATGAGAAGCTATGGGCTGAAGAAGAAAAAAAGGAAGCGAAGCCCAAAGAAGGGAAGAAATGAAGAAATTTCCTGTTCTCGTCATCTTATGTATCCTTTTATTTTTCCTGGGGGGATGTGGCCAAAGGGATGCAGGGCTTCCCGGAAAAATTATCGCCCAAGTCAATGAGGAACAGATCCCGGTAGAGGCTTTTGACAAGGAGTTTAAGGAATTGATCTTAGAGCCGGGGAAGGAAGTCCCCGGGGCAGGCCATGGAGACTTGAAGCAAGCTTATCTCGACCAGGTGATCGAGCGCAAGATTCTCGTCCAAGAGGCCCGGCGCCTGGGGATCAAGGTCTCTCCCGAGGAGCTGAATCAGGCCGTCGCCGAAATAAAGAAGGATTATTCGGGAGGGGAATTCGGAGAGACACTGGGGCTCAAGGGGGTGACCCTGGAGGAATGGAAGGTCCGTCTGGAAGAAAAATTATTAGCGGAAAAGGTCATTCGAACCGTCTTTCATTCCCAGGGAAAAGTCGATGAAAAGGAAGCCCTTCGCTACTATGAAGGGCATCGGTCCTTGTTCCAGATTGGTCAGAAGGTAAAGGTGCGTCAGATTGTTGTGGCCGATGGGGAGGAAGCCATCCAGATCCTGAAGCGGCTAAAAAGGGGGGAGAACTTTGAGAAAGTGGCGAGCGAGAAATCGATTGGGCCCGAGAAGGTTCAGGGCGGGGATCTAGGGTATTTCGGCCGGGGGGAGAAGCCGAACGAATTTGATTACGTTTTCAGCATGGAGGTCGGAGCGATCAGTGAAGTGATCAAGAGCCCGTATGGGTATCATATTTTTAAATTGGAAGAAAAAACTGAGCCTCGGCAGATTTCCTTTGAAGAAGCCAAATCGGGAATTCTCCAAGACCTCGAGGAAAAGAAAGGGGAGGAGAACTATCAAAAATGGTTTAAGAGCCTCAAGGTGAAGGCAAGAGTGAAGATCAACAAGAAATGGCTCAGGTCATAAAAGGGAGGCGCGAGAAGATGAAAAGGTTTCCTGTGCTCTTTGGATTCTTACTCTTTTTGTACGGACCGATTTCTTTCAGCGAGGCAGTCGTGGATCGCGTGGTGGCAGTGGTCAATCAAGAAATTATCACCCTCTCCGAGGTTGAAAAGTGGATCGACCCTCTTAAAGAAGAGATTACGGCGGCGGATCGTTTGGAGAGGCGGGACCGAAAAGAGCGACTGCACCGGCAGGTGTTGGACAGGCTGATCGAGGAGAAATTGATTGACCAGGAAGTGAAGAAAGCTGGAATCAAGATTTCCAGTAAAGAGATAGAAGGCACTCTGGAGGAAGTCAAGCGGCGAAACGCCGTCACCCAAGAGGCTTTGGAAAAGGCGTTGGCCGTCGAAGGTCTGACGGTGGAGACTTATAAGAAGCAGATCGAAAAGAGCCTTCAGCGCCAGAGGTTGATCGCCTGGTCGGTAAAGGTTGAAGCGAAAGCCGGAGAAAAAGAGTTCAGGGATTTTTACCAAAAGAATGTCGGTCGCTATCGGATGAAAGAGACCTATCGGCCCGGCCACATCCTCTTCGTCATTCCGAAAGAAGCCACTCCGGGGGAGATTCGCGAAATCAGGAAGAAAGGTCAGGAAGTCCTGGAGAGGATTAAGAGAGGAGAGGATTTCGGAGAGATGGCCGTTCTTTATTCACAGGATGCCTCGGCGAGGAATCAGGGAGATTTAGGTTTTTTTAAGAAGGGAGAACTCTTCCCCGCTTTTGAAAGAGAGGCGTTGCGTCTCAAGGTCGGAGAGGTGAGCGGGCTCGTTCGAACGGAATTTGGCTTCCATATTATTAAACTTCTGGATCGAAAAGGAGTGGAACCTCTCCCCTACGAGGAGGTGAGTGAGAAGGTGAAGGCAGATTATTACGATGGTGAAACGGAGAAGGCGTTCAAACAATTCCTCGGCACGCTAAAAGAAAAAGCCGTCATCGAAATCAAACTGTAATCGTTCCGTTTTATAAGTGAATTCGAAAGCGAGAGTTCTCTATTCCGCATTACTCGTCATCGAAACCTATCCTACTGCAGATATATTGAGGACATCATCAATAGACAGATTCTCTTTGACAATCGGAATGTCAAAGTCAGCCTGTTTCATACCCACCTCGACTTGGATGGAATAGTGTCCGCTCCGCAATTCGTCCTCATAGGCCACTACGGACAATTCAATTTGCTTTTCGCGAGAGGTTGCAAATACGACATGATTAACACCCAGGTTGTCCGACTTGATGGGGACAAAGACGTCCGGACCAAATCGTTTGATGATTGCATGATAAAGCCGAGTGATTTCTGAGTTCTTATTGTGTATAACAATAATTGATTTGCAATTTGAAATTTCATGAAATCCTATGCTTACTGGTCGGTTTTGTCAAACAAATTTTCCGCGGCATAAGGAGGTTCACCATGGCTCCAACTGGCTGATTATTGATGGTATTTCCGAGGGTTGGCGCCTTAAATGTGGCTATAGAAGCTGTTTTGACCTGAAATGATTTGTTTGAATATTAATGTTATATTGCATATGAATAAAGCCCCAAATTTATTACTGAGAGACAGTGACGGATAGACAAGTAGGATGCTCAGTGATTTTGAGATGTTTGTTTCACGGTTTGCGTAAGAAAATACGGCCACTCGATTGTTGAAGGGTTTATTAGTTTGAGAGGTCATTTGGATTGAAAGCAATGAGAGTCCTACTCATTTCGGCCAACACAGAGATGATAAATATGCCCACCTTGCCTCTGGGGCTGGCATGCGTTGCCGCCGCGACGCAAAAGGCGGGGCATGAAGTGGCCATGGTAGATTTGATGACCGAAAAGGATACCCAATCGGTTCTTAAAAAGACTATCGAAGGATTTCGTCCCGATCTCATCGGTATATCCGTCAGAAACATTGATGACCAGAATATGGCCCACCCCAGATTCTTATTGGATCCGGTTAAAAAAATCGTAGCGGTTTGTCGTAGTTTTTCAGGAGCTAAGATTGTTTTGGGTGGAGCAGGTTACAGCATTTTCCCGGAAGTCGCCCTGTCCTTCTTAAGTGCCGATATGGGAATTCAAGGCGAGGGGGAAGTGGTCTTCCCGGACTTATTAGAACGGATAGAGCGGGCTGCCAGCCTTCTGGAAATGCCGGGTCTTTATCTTCCCGGGCAGAGTCATCCGTGTAAAAGAGTGTTTGAAAAAAATTTGGATCGGTTGCCCCTTCCTAGCGCCGACCTCCTATCCATGCCGTATCGAAAAGAAGAACTCTGGATGCCCGTTCAGACGAGACGTGGGTGCCCTATGAGCTGTAGTTATTGCAGCACGGGAATGATTGAAGGTCAGATGTTGCGAAAACATACTCCGGAGACGATGGTCGACTGGATCGCTCAGTGGCGGGAAGGCGGGGTTCATCAGTTCTACTTCGTTGACAATACCTTCAACCTTCCACCCTCTTATGCGAAGGAAATCTGCCGTAAGCTCGTCGATCGAGACCTGAACATAAGATGGTGGAGCATCCTTTACCCTAAGCATGTTGATCGAAAACTGGCCGCCGACATGGCTAGGGCTGGTTGCGAGCAAGTAAGTATAGGATTTGAAAGTGGCTCTGAACGAATTCTGAAGAATATGAACAAAAAATTTCACCTTAAAGAGGTGCGACGCATTTCAGAGATATTATCCGAGCAGGGCATCAAACGAATGGGATTCTTATTACTCGGGAGTCCAGGCGAAACAAGGAAGTCCGTTGAAGAAAGCCTTACCTTTGCTGACTCTCTTAAATTGAACAGCTTAAAGATCACTGCAGGCGTTCGGATTTATCCGCATACTGTTCTGGCAAAGAAGGCAATGGAGGAGGGTGTCATTGCCTCTCAGGATGAGCTACTTTTCCCCCGATTTTATCTGGCGAGAGATCTTGAAGATTGGCTGCCTGATACCCTGAAAGATTTGGTAATCACAAGACCTCATTGGATGATTCCAGATTATAGTTGACGCATCAATCTTATCTCCCATGCGTATTTTTGTCTTTAGCCCAGTCTGGTTTCCCTAGATCAATCATATCGCTTCTATCGAACGGTCTCCACGCCCTCTGTTGGTCCTTATAAGAGAAATCCTTATGTTTCGGTGGCATATCCCATAGCACAAAGAACATAAACAAAACCAGAAGGCCAAGGACAATGACAAAAACCAGATTGTATCCCAATGCCCAGCTTGTAATCGCCGCAAGAAGGAATACCGCAGATAGAATTATCAAGATTTTATTCTTTTGTTTCATTTTTCATTAACGAAAAAATCAGCCGGAGCGTTAGCGATCGGCTGTATTGCCATGTTGGCCATGTTATTTGTAAAACTCACCCAGTGTAACTTCTATGATGTTGGGTTGAGGCTTTTTAGCTTTAAAAATAATTTTTGATACAATCCGCTTATTACTACTCCAATCCCAATTGTCTTCCATGATTTTATGAATTACTTTTTTGCCATTTTTAGATATTTCTACCCATGCTGACATATCTGCGCCATGCTCACCTTGAAGATTCCAGTTTCCAGGCTCTGGTCCTATTGTGATCTTGTATTTTCCATCGGAGAGGTCACACGTTTTGATGATTTTTTTAGTTTTAATTATGTGATTTCGGCTTTTGTCTGCCGTAACCAAATCCCACGGATACCATGCATTTGACACTTTTTTATTCGTTAATGCTTCAAATGTTTCATCACCGCAGCATAGATATTCAATAATGATCTGATCGTTTGCTGTGTCGCAATTGTAGGTTATTATTCTTCGGGTGTCTTCCGCGCTTGCGTTCGTTAGTGAAATTATCAACGAACAACAAATTAATATTAGGCCGATATAAATAACTCTCACTTTATTGAATAGCATTTTATCAAACCTCCACATAGTTCTATGGCCAACGATTAATATACGGAATACCTGTCTATCCCCTAATTCTTGGCCTTACCATATCATAATTCGCGTACCCGTACAATCATAAATGTTTGTAACTATTGGGAAGATATTTTCGTTGCATTCGTAATTGCTGCGTAATATCATGTTATGCGGATTGCGTATAACCTGGTTTTTCAATATAAAGCTCCCCGCCCTAAAGGGCAGGGCTTTCCGGCAAGGTAGTTTCATCATATTGTGCCGCCTGACCCCGTCCTGAAGGACAGGGCTTGCGGGGCACTTCCCGGTCGAAGGGCATCTCTAATGGAAAGTAAGACTCAAACAGTCAGGGCAAAACGTGGGCAGAAACTTCCGGTTGTTTTATCCGTAGAGGAGGTTCAAGAGGTTTTCAAACATGTTGAAGGCACAGACCTTCTCATTCTCCAGTTGCTCTACGGTTCCGGGCTCCGCCTGATGGAACTGGCCCGTCTGAGTTTTTCTGCCAGATGCGCTGGAGCCTAAATACCCAAATGCCG
>Ga0187784_10001624_pt1 | contig 17866 bp, 10 predicted proteins | sample 1015_SJ02_MP15_2_FD_132964 | JGI IMG/M metagenome (GOLD analysis project Ga0187784, IMG submission 132964) | Tropical peat soil microbial communities from peatlands in Department of Meta, Colombia - 1015_SJ02_MP15_20_MG | ecosystem: Environmental > Terrestrial > Soil > Wetlands > Peat | place...
ATCGTACTGTTCCCGCACATTTCGGCGTGGTGCGGCGTGTGATTCTAGTTGGCGGCAATGAGTGCTCTCATGCCCTTTGCGACAATCGTGAAAACGAAGAGAGATTGGGCAGTTCAGCCGCGGATGATTGATTACGCGGAGACGGCTCGCTCTTTCTCGTGGGACTCCGCGGCCAACTTGCTCGACGGGCTGCCGAACGCGCAAGGTGTGAACATTGCCCACGAGGCTGTCGATCGACACGCCGCCGGCCCGCGGAAGAATCACGTCGCGCTGCGCTGGCTCGGCAAATCGGGCGTCACCCATGACTACACATACGAAGATCTCCGGGGACTGACGAATCGGTTCGCCAATTCGTTGCGGCAACTGGGAGTTGGTCCGAGCGATCGCGTCTACGCGTTGATGGGCCGCATTCCGGAGCTCTACATCGCGGCGATCGGGACGCTGAAGAACCGCAGCGTCTTTTGCCCACTCTTCTCGGCGTTTGGTCCCGAGCCAATTCGAGCGCGACTCGCTTTGGGCAAAGGCAAAGTCCTTGTCACGAGCGAGTCCCTCTATGCCCGCAAAGTGGCAGCGATTCGTACGTCGCTTCCTGATCTCGAACACGTCCTCACCGTGCCCGAGACCGAAGCTTTGGCGCCGGCTCCGGGAACGCACGACCTGCGAGCGCTCATGGCGGAGGCGAGCGATCAATTCATCATTGATCCGACCGACCCCGAAGAGTGGGCTCTGCTGCACTTCACCAGCGGTACGACGGGAACTCCAAAGGGAGCGATGCATGTCCACCAGGCGGTGGTTGCCCACCATATCACGGGACGCCTCGCACTCGATCTGCACGACGACGACATCTTTTGGTGCACAGCGGATCCGGGCTGGGTAACTGGAACATCCTATGGGATCATTGCACCCCTCACTAACGGCGTGACGAGCCTGATTGACGAAGGGGATTTTGATGCTGAACGCTGGTACCGCGTTCTCGAAGAACATCACGTTTCCGTCTGGTACACGGCGCCGACGGCGATTCGGATGATGATGAAAGCCGGCACGGAGCTCGTTCGAACGCGCAAGTATCCAAACCTGCGGTTTATGGCCAGCGTCGGAGAACCGCTCAATCCCGAAGCGGTCGTTTGGGGATGTGAGGCATTTGGCAAACCGTTTCACGACAACTGGTGGCAGACCGAGACCGGCGGGATCATGATCGCCAACTTCGCCTGCATGGATGTGCGGCCCGGGTCGATGGGGAAGCCCCTGCCAGGAATTGAAGCGGCCATTGTTCAGCGAACCGAGAGTGGCGCGGTCGAGGTTGTTGAGGCTCCCGATGTCCAGGGCGAGCTCGCATTGAGGCCGGGCTGGCCGTCGATGTTTCGCGGCTATTGGAACGAGCCGGAGCGCTACCGCAAGTGTTTTGCCGGCGATTTCTACCTGACCGGGGATCTGGCACGGCGTGATCGGGACGGCTACTTCTGGTTTGTCGGCAGGAAAGATGATGTGATCAAGACGTCCGGGCATCTCATTGGACCCTTCGAAGTCGAGAGCGTCTTGATGGAGCACAAAGCGGTCGCCGAAGCGGGCGTGATCGGCAAGCCCGACCCGGCTGCATTGGAAATCATCAAGGCTTTCGTGTCGCTCAAGCCGGGCTATGTCGCCAGCGATGAACTTCGGCGGGAGTTGATGGCGTTTGCTCGAACGCGACTTGGCGCGGCGGTTGCCCCGAAGGAAATCGAATTCGCCGCCTCGATTCCCAAGACGCGTAGTGGAAAGATCATGCGGCGGCTGCTCAAGGCGCGAGAGCTCGGGCTGCCGGAAGGCGATACTTCGACCTTGGAGCAACTCGAATGAACGCATCCTCAGCGTCCCATCCGGATCGAGAGCATGCACTGACGATTTTGCACCAGATGCTTCTCATTCGGCGCTTCGAGGAGAAGTCCGCCGAGCTTTACAGCCTGGGCAAAATTCGTGGATTCCTGCATCTGTACATCGGCGAAGAGGCCGTCGCCGTCGGCGCAATCCCGGCCCTGAGCCGCGACGACTCGCTCGTCTCGACTTATCGGGAGCATGGTCACGCCTTGATCCGGGGGATGCCCGCCGGAGCCGTCATGGCGGAGATGTTCGGCAAGGTCAACGGCTGCAGTCGCGGCCGCGGTGGCTCGATGCACCTGTTCGACGTGAGCCGGCGATTCTTCGGCGGCAACGCCATCGTGGCTGGGGGATTGCCGTTGGCCGTTGGCTTGGCGCTGGCGGACAAGCTTCAAGGGCGACAGCGAGTCACCGCTTGCCTATTCGGGGACGGGGCGGTGGCTGAGGGCGCGTTTCACGAGTCGCTCAACCTCGCCGCACTATGGCAGCTTCCGGTTTTGTTCCTTTGCGAGAACAACTTGTATGCGATGGGGACGCGCATCGAGCGCTATCAGTCGCGCCCCGAGATTTACCCGAAGGCCGCCGGATACGGGATTTCTGCCGACTGTGTGGACGGCATGGATGTCTTGGCCGTGCAGCAAACGGCGGCGGCTGCGGTCGACTTCGTCCGCTCCAACAGCCGCCCGTTCCTGCTCGAAGCCAAAACTTATCGCTTCCGCGCCCACTCGATGTACGACGCTGAGCTGTATCGTTCCAAGAGCGAAGTCGAAGAGTGGAAGCAGCGGGATCCCATCAACCTCTTCCTCGCACAAGCGCGTACGAGAGGATTGGTGAACGACGACGACATCAAATCGATCGACAGCCGAGTTGCGACCGAAGTCGCCGAGGCCGTGGCCTTCGCCGAGGCCGGTGAGTGGGAGCCAATTCAAGATGTCACCAAGGATGTCTACACGCGCTTCGATGGCCCCACGAATGCCTCGACCGTTGCGGCGCAAACTCATCCTCAGGTGCCGGTATGAGCAAGGTCACCTATCGCGAAGCCGTCCGGTCCGCACTGCGTGAAGCGCTCGAGTCCGATCCGCGCGTGTTTCTCATGGGCGAGGACGTGGGCAAATATGGCGGCTCCTACGCCTGTAGCAAAGGCTTTCTGGACGAGTTCGGCCCCGAGCGAATCCGCGACACACCGTTGTCGGAAGGCGCGTTTGTTGGCGCGGGGATCGGGGCGGCGATCGGTGGGATGCGGCCGATCGTCGAAATCATGACCGTCAATTTCAGCCTGCTTGCGCTCGATCAGATCGTGAATAACGCGGCAACGCTGCGGCACATGTCGGGCGGTCAGATCAGTGTGCCGCTCGTCGTGAGGATGGCGACGGGCGGGGGAAGGCAACTCGCCGCACAACACTCTCACAGCCTGGAGGGCTGGTACGCTCACATCCCGGGCATCAAGGTTGTCGCCCCGGCGACCGTCACTGACGCCCGGTATATGCTCGGCTTGGCTCTGCGCGAGCCCGATCCCGTCTTCATCTTCGAGCACGCGCTGCTTTACCCGATGGAGGGACAATTGGGCGACGCCGCCGACCTCGAGCATGCGGCCATCCGCCGCGCTGGCAACGACGTAACGCTTGTGACTTACGGCGGATCGCTGCACCGGTCGCTCGAGGCGGCCGAGGTTCTTGCGTCGCGGGGCGTCGACGTGGAAGTCGTTGACTTGAGGTCACTGCGTCCGATCGATGCGCCCACGATTCTGGAATCGGTCGCTAACACTCACCGAGCGGTGATCGTCGACGAAGGGTGGCGGACCGGCAGCTTGGCCGCTGAAATCAGTGCGCAGATTATGGAAGGCGCTTTCTACGAGCTCGATGCGCCTGTCGCCCGCGTTTGCAGTCTGGAAGTCCCCATGCCTTACGCGAGGCACTTGGAAGACGCGGCTCTGCCAAACGTCGAGCGCATTGTGAGCGCCGTCGAGCAACTGGTGGCCCAACATGGCTGATTTCGTGATGCCCAGCCTGGGCGCCGATATGGAGGCCGGCACGCTCGTCGCCTGGCATAAGAACGCCGGCCAAGCCGTGCGACGCGGCGACATCATCGCCGAAGTCGAGACCGACAAGGGAATCATCGATATCGAAGTCTTCACCAGCGGCATACTCGAGCAGATCCTGGTGCCGGTGGGAGAGAAAGTCCCCGTCGGCACGCTGCTGGCTCGGATTCGCGAAGAAGGCCAGACTGCCGAGGAGAAAGTCGCAGCACCCGCCATTTCGGTCGATCGCGAGCCGCCAAAGGCTCCCGCGGCTCTGCCTGCGGTCGCCGCGGAAAAAATCGCGGGCCCGGCAGCGTCCTCAACCTCTGGCGACGTCACCCGCCTTCCAATGTCGCCGTCGGCGCGTCGACTCGCACGGGAGCTCGGCGTTGACCCGCACACGGTGCCTGGTACGGGACCCGGCAGTGCGATTACACGCGAAGACATTCAACGAGCCGCAGCAGCATCCACCGCGAAGACGCCACCCTCTGTGTCCCAACCGTCCGTGCCAAAGCCGCAGCCCCCCTCGGCAGACCAGGCCAGCCGGATGCGTGCCGCAATTGCGGCCGCAATGGCCCGCTCGAAGCGCGAAATCCCGCACTACTACCTGCAGACAACGATCGACTTTCACGCCGCCGAAACTTGGCTGGCTGAAGAGAACCTCAAGCGTCCAATGACTGAGCGGCTGCTCTATGGAGTGCTGTTGCTGAAAGCCGTTGCGCTCGCCCTGCAAGAGGTTCCGGACCTCAACGCAGTTTGGGAAGGGGACCGCGTGCAGGTCAAAGAAGCCGTGCATTTGGGGGTCGCGATTTCCGTGCGGGGAGGAGGCCTCATCGCACCGGCCCTCCACAACGCTACTGAAAAGAACATCGATCAGCTGATGCGCGAGTTTCGTGATCTGGTCCGCCGAGCACGGAGCGGCGGCCTGAGAAGCTCCGAACTGACCGATCCCACGATCACGGTCACCAGCCTCGGCGAGCAGGGGGTCGAGGCCGTTTACGGGATCATCTATCCGCCCCAGGTGGCGCTGGTGGGGTTTGGGAAAATCGTCACCCGGCCTTGGTCAGTGAATAACGCGATCGTCCCGCGGTCCGTAATCACCGCGACCTTGTCAGCCGACCACCGCGTCAGCGACGGACATCGAGGTGGACTGTTCCTGTCAGCCGTCGATCGCTTGTTGCAGGAGCCTGACAAACTATGAGCCCGGACGAAGCCCGCTCCAAAGTTCTTGCCGCACTGACCAGCATTGCACCGGAGGCCGATCCTGCGCAGATCAAGCCGCGAGTCAATCTTCGAGACCAGTTGGACATCGACTCGATGGACTTTTTGAATTTCGCCCTCGCGTTGCACAAAGAGTTTGGCGTCGACATCCCAGAGCGAGACTATCCGAAGCTGGCCACGTTGGACGGCTGTGTCGATTACCTTTGCCGGTCGGACCCGGCGAGTTAAGTTCCATCGGCTGCAGTTCCGATCGAAAGGCTAAAGAACGATTCGGGGCAATCGACAGCCCGACGCTAATAGGCGAGTGTTCAAATTGGAGACGTGCCCCAATGGGGAGTGTAGGCCGGCAGATTGTCGATCTCGCGATTTATTAGCGCCCGTCGTCCGTGACGCGTCCTGGTCTCTTCGGGTCGGGCAGCGCGGCGCCCGGCGTTTGGCCGATCGCCACGAAGAGTTGGAACTGGGTTAGATCGTAGGCGACGATTGCACGCACGAGTGCCTGTCGCGCGTCGGTCAACAGGTTGACGCTGTTGATCGACTCCAAAGGGAGTGCTTCGCCGCCGCGCGTGCGGGCAATTTCTTCTTGTGCGCCCTCCGCGGCCGTTTTAAGACGCCGCATGACAAAATCGAGCTCCTGCTTGCGGCGTTCCGAAAGGACAAACGCGTCGGCCACTTCCCGGCCGATCCGGTTCAGGACCAATCCCCGCCGCGCAACGGCGTCATCGCGGGCGCTGCGCTCCCGCTTCTGAAGGGCCGCGTTGCCGAAGCCCAGGTTTTGCAGCGTCCAGTACGCGTACACGTCGAAATCGGTCCGTCCCCCGAGATTCTGAAATAACGCGCCGTCACCTCCCCCCGTGCCACCGCCTCCAAATCCACCCGCGCTGAACCCGACCGAAAGGGTCGGCAGCCAGGGGCGCGCGACCTCCGCACGCAACCGATGGTCGGCTGCCGAAATGTCCGCGGCCGCGGCCGCCGCTTCGGGACGGGCCCCCAGCGCCATCGGGACCAGCTCCTCCAGGTGGTATCCGGGGTCAACCAACTGAACGACCTCGATCATGCCGGCGGCGGTGCGCAGCCGCACCGAGGGATCCAAATTCAGCGTGCGGGAGAGTTCAGCCGACGCAACTGCGAGGTCCTCCTGGGCCTGCAGCTCTTGTGCGTGCAAGAGCAGCGCTTGAGAGCGCGCCCGGTTGGCGTCGCCGACCCGCCCCTGACCCGTCTGAGCGAACGCAGAAGTCGCGAGCACGACCTGCATCAGGCCCTCTTCCGATTTGCGGATCGCATACAGCTCTCCCTCGGCTCCGACCAGAGCCAGATAACGCCCGGTGATCTCGAGCAGACTCGTGTTTTCGATCGCTCGCGACGATGCGCTCCGGCTGGCGACGACCTGCGCCGCCACGAGCGGGGCGAAATACGCATCCCCAAGGTGGGCGAAAATGTGAACGGCTGGAACGGCGACCGTCTGGGACCCCATGGCCCAGTCGCCGCCCCCAAAGTAAATGGATTGCTCCTCAACCTTGAGGATCTGTCCGTCGGCCAGCTGCACGGGCCCCTGATGCAGGTGATACATCGTGCCGGCATTCAGCGACGGAAGCAGCATCCCGCGTGCCTGAAGCTGCAGGGCCAGAGCTTCCTGAATCGCCTCGCGTCCCAGCGCAATCGCTGGGTTTTGCGCCTCGGCCAGTTGCAGCACGGTCGAGAGATCGACCTGAGATTCCTGCCCAGTCACGGGAATGACTTCTTCGGGACTCAGGCCGTCTTCGGGATGTTTGATGAACTCGGGGATTGGACGGTAGGCGCCCGACAGCGGTTTCTCGGCCGGAGCGTAATCGCGGCTTTTCGGACTCTCTTGAGCGACCGCCGACTCCGCCGTGATCAGCCCGGCCGAGCTGACGAGCGCAAGTGTCACCAATGGAAAAAAGAATCCAAACGCAGACCGAGGCAGAGCCGCCCGCCAGATGTGCGACCACAGCGCCGAAGGCGCCGCGGAGTCTTTGCCGCGCGGCTTTGCAGTCGATTCTGTGGTTCCACGTAACATGACTGGCTGCGCGGTCTGTTATTTGGGGGCTCAGCCTGGCGGCGTAGCGGGCGCTTGTCCATTGACTGGGGGAGCCGGCGCAGGCGGCATCGTTTCTGGCGATGGCGGAGCCTGCATTACTGGGGATCTGGTCACCGGTCGGATGAGCACGTCGGCAGGAGGTTTGCCGATCGCGACGTACAGCTCGAATTGCGCCCGGTTGTAATCGAGGATCGAGTTCAGATATTGCTCTCGCGCGCGTCCCAGCAAGCGGAGACTGTTGATCAGCTCGAGGGGCAGTCCCTCGTGGGAGATGATCCGCCGCAGGTCCTCTTGAAAGCCGTCCAGGGCGGATTGGATGGCCATCTCGCCGATGCGAATCTGCGCGTAACGGGCATGCGTCCGGGCGTAGGCCGCGGCCACTTCGGCCCGAATGCGGTCGAGGACGACGACCTGCTCGAGGTTGGCGCTCCGCAGCCGGCTTCGCGCCGCGTCGATCAACGCTTTGTTCCCCACTCCCAAGTTCAAGATGGTCCAATAAGCCGCCGCGTCGAAGTCCTGCCGGGGATCGAACAATCCGAACCGGGGATCGCCCAAAGCGTCGGTTCCGGATCCGACGGGCTGATCGACGATGCTGCTGCCGCCTCCGAAGGTGCCGGCACTGAAGTCCAAAAACACCGTGGGCGAGAAGGGGAGCCACCGCGCCTGATCGAGGCGGGCCAGCGCCTGGCAGATGGCCGCGTGCCTCTCCTTGAGCTCCGGCCGATTGAGCAGGGCGATCGTCAGCAATTCGGGCAACGTCACCGGCTCCGGCACGATCGATTTCGGGAGCACGTGCTCATCGAGGGGGTGCAGCCGCAACAGCGGATCGAGATGCAGCACACGCGCTAGTTGGGCCGACGCAGAGCCGATATCGGCTGCCGTCTGAATCACGAGCGCTTCGCGGCGATAAAGCTCCGTGGCGGCACGGTCGGCGTCGGCTTTGCGCCCCTCGCCGGTCCGGGCGTAGTTGGCGGTGAGCCGCGCGACTTCCTTGGCATCGTCACGGGTTTGCTCAGCGATTTTGTGCAGCTCCTCGGCGCGGAGCAGCTCGACATATCCGACCGCCGCCGCCAACAGCCGGTCCTGCACGACCGCGTCGCCGGCAAAGCCCCGACGGTCAACTTCTTGCTCCGCCACGAGGTAATCGTAGACCCAAACGGCGACGTTGCCTGTCAGCACGACGCCAGGAATATTGGGCGTTCCGGCGCCCACCGCGAAGGCGCCCGCCCCGGCGTAGAGTGAATCGCGATTCACATCGAGGATCACTCCGCTGGAGCGTTGCAGCACCCCGCGATGCGAGTCGACGCTCGAGCCAGCGTTGAGATTGGGGAGAAACTGAGCGGCAGCGAGTTGCCGCAACGCCAGCGACTCGATCACCCGCTGCTGCGCAATGAGAACTTGTGGATTCTGCTCGCCGATCAGGCGAAACGCGCTGAAAAGATCGATCGGCGCGATATTCGTTCCCAGGAATTGGTTGAGGGCGGCTTCTGCACCAGTCGAAGAGAGTGGGTCACCTGCGTCCCCGGGCGAAACCGGCAGGGGCGCCGCGACGGCCGACGCGCTCGCAGCAGGAGGAAGTTGCTGGGCTGGGCTCGACTGGCCGCGCGCACTGGCCGTCACGTTGGCAATCCATGCCAAAACGGCGCCGCACGCCAAAGCGATTCGCCAGCGCTGATTGTTCATCCCCCCTCCCTGGCGGACTGGTTCTTCCTAGCGCGCCGGCTGCCTGATGCCGGCGTCGAGCGTTTGATCGGGCGGATTGAGAAACTCCGACGGAGCGGGTCGCGCCAGCATATCGACGGGCGGATTGCCCAGAGCAACGTAGAGCCGCACCTCTGCCCAGTTGTAGCCAATGATGGCGTTTAGATAGTCACGGCGCGCTTCGATCACCTGGCGCAAACTGTCGAGCAGCTCGATCGGCAATCCCTGGCGGCCGCGCACTCGCACCAAGTCCTCTTGCGCGGCGCTTTCGCCCGAGCGGACGGCTTGCGCATGCCACTTCACCTGCGCCAGCCACGAAAGAGCCTGAACATAGGAGTCGACCACCTCTTGGCGTACGGAATCGAGCACATCCAGTTCCTGGAACTCCGATGCCCGAAGCCGGGCGCGGGCCGCATCGATCAGGGCCTTGTTGCCGACGCCGAGGTTTCTGAGCGTCCAGTACATTGCGGCGTCGAGGTCGGTTCGGCCGCTGATGTCTCCAAACCGCGGAAGCCCTTCGCTGGCGCCGATGTTGCTTCCGCCGCCGAAGGCGCCGCCGCTAAATCCCATCAGGACCGTGGGCGAGAAGGCAAGGAGGCGAGCCCCGTCCAGATCGAGCATGGCGGCCCGGATCGCAGCGCGCTGGGCCAGCAATTCGGGCCGATTCAGCGCCGCGACGGCCAGCAGCTCCGGCAGCGGCATCTGCGTCGGAACGGTCGGCTCTGGGACGACCTGCGACTGCACGGGGACGAGCCGCAACGTCGCATCAAGGTTCAACAGTTCGCATAACGCGTGCGAAGCCTGGGCCTCGGCGGCCAGCGCCTCGAGAACTTCTTCGTCTCGCCGGGCAAACTCGGTCGCCGCACGTTCGGCATCGGCGGGGCGTCCCGCGCCGGTTTTGGCATAGTCGGCCGTCAGACGCGCGATCTCCCCCGTGTCGTTCCGGGCCAAAACAGCGAGGCTTCGCAAGCCTGCCGTACGCAACAGCTCGGTGTAGGCCAGAGCGACGTCACGCAGCACGTTGTTGTCGACGGCAGCCCGCTCGAAGTTCGAGCGGCGCGTTTCCTGACGGGTGATCAGATAGGCGTAGATCGCTGCGGAGAGGTTGAGATTGTAGTACAGACCCGGGATCTGCACGGCTCCGGCGCTGACGACGTTGGTTCCGGCTCCGACGTACATCGAGCCGCGATTGACCGTGATGATGTTGCCCGGACCTTGTTGGAGTACGCCTGTGTGATGGTCGTAGTCTGCCCCCAAGTTCAGGGTCGGCAGAATCTGAGCCGCCGCGAATTGCTGGACGGCGACCGCATACTCCACGCGCTGCTGTGCGACGACGAGCGACAGGTTCTGCACACCGGCCAGTCGCAACGCGGAAGCGAGATCAATCGGCTGCCCCTCCGGAGCGACACTTGCCTGGGAAATTGGGCCTGACATCCCAACCCGAGGCGTTGGCGACGTGGCCGTTTGCAGAGCCGGCTCGGGCACGCCGGCCACGTCCCCACCCGCTCCCACCTGTGCGACGAGCGCGATCCAGATGCCCGCGGCCACCAACCGGTAGGCGCGCTGTGCCTTGTCGTTTCGAGCGGTGTTCGCGCGCATTCGTGCGGCCTCGCAGCGGATACCGCCGCCATGGACCCAAGGCGACACGGCCCCCTATCAGGGGATCGACCAGTCCAATCGGCTCAATTCAGGGATTTTGCGGGCAACGACGAATATGACGTTTCGCGCACCTAACTTACGGCGGCGCCGCGGGATCGGCGTACGAGAATGAGGCCAAAAAGTCCGGCTCAAGTAGCACAAATCTGCTCAATCATCTGACGGTCCCGGACTGACGGACTGCGTTTCGATACGCGCGATGAAGTTTAACCCACGAAGCATCGTTCGAGGCGAGCCGACGGCTGACCTCCTCGGCCGCTAAAAGAGGCTACTTAAAGAGATCGTTATGCGGCCGAGGCTCCGAAGTGTCAAGGGTAACCGGAGTCGAATTGAATCTCGGGCGTAATTAGCCCGTCTTGTGCCAGTAAGCGGCCCAATCCGCCGTTTAGAAGTCGGGCGTGTTTATCTTTGCAAAAGCGCTGGTTCAAATAATTCCGTTGTCTCGCAGCGTTGCCTGCTCTTTGTCGTCGAAGCCTGCAGCCTCCAACACTTCGGCCGTATGCCTGCCCGGAGGAGCAGCCACGCGTCGAACGCGGACCGGGGTTCGAGACATCTTTGCTGGCGGTCCCTCAGTTTTGACGATGGCGCCCGATGGTTGTCTTGCGGCCTGAATCGTGCCGCGGGCTTGAATGTGCGGGTCCTTTGTCATTTCGCCCGGCGTCAGGACCTTTTCAGCCGCAAGCCCGACGCTCGCGACCGCGTCAATCACCTGGTCGCGAGTTCGCGTCTGACAAAACGCTGCCATCATTCGGTCTAGTTCTTCGCGCCGCGCGACACGTCCCGGAATCGTGCAATAGTCAGGGTGGTTTCCCAGCTCAGGACGACCAATCAGTTCAGCGAGCCGGACCCAATGAGTGTCGAGCAGGACGCCCGCGTACACCCAGCCGTCCAGACAGGCGTAAGCGTTGGCAGGCGCCCCGAACGGATACAGGTTGCCCAACCGCGGCGTCGGGAGACCTTGGGCAGCCAGTGTGGGTTGTCCCGTGCAGGATGCGACCGCCGCGTCCAAGAGCGAAACGTCGACATGCTGCCCCTCGCCATGCACATCGCGGTGCCTCAAGGCCGCGAGCGCCGCAAACGCAGCGTGCAGGCCCGCCACCTCGTCGGAAAAATAAATCGGCAGCTTCATCGGCGGTCCGTCACCGACGCCGTTTAGCCACATCAACCCGGACATCGCTTGGGCCATCGGATCGTAGCCGCGCCGCTGGCTATAGGGTCCATACTGGCCATAACCGCTGATGGAAATGTAGATGATGTCGGAATTGACTTCCCGTACATGTTCATAACTGCACCCCCACTCGGCCATGCGGCCGGGCAGATAGCTTTGGACGATGATATCAGCACCCCTCGCGAGTTTTAGAAAGATCTCAATCCCGCGCGGGTGCTTGAAATTGAGCGCAATGTTGCGCTTGTTGCGGTTCACGGCCGCGTCAAAGAAAGATATGGAAGGGTTCGCCTTTTCGAGAAAAGGGGGCAAACGGTGCGCGATGTCGGGCGAACCGAGTTGTTCCACCTTGATCACGTCAGCGCCGTAATCAGCCAACATTTCTGCGCAACGCGGACCTGCCCAGGTCGTAGCAACCTCCAGCACGCGGACTCCGTGCAGGGGTCCATCCAAATCGGTACGCGCGCCTCGAAAAAAACTGCGGGACTGAAGATCGTCTTCGCGCATGTTGCCCTCGGCGACAATTGGGGGCCGCAGATCCGAAAATTTACGCCGAGCATCGTATCATGAATCGCGAGCCAAGCCGGAATGCGATCTCACGCGGTAAGTCAATTCGTCGAAGACCTTCGAGGCGGGACCGTAAGATCTCCTTCGCGAGCAGACGTTGCGTTTTAGCGCCCTTTCAAGCTCGATGAACGAAATTCTGCACCTCAAACGCAGCAATGAGACCTAGGGGCGAATGTTGAGGGCAGTGCCCGCTCCTGGGTCGTGTTGACGACCGGAAAATAGCCGCAAAAACACCTGGGCGACCCTCTCCCGCGTGTCTCCGCATGTAGGAGAAGGGGTTCTTGAGACCGGCGCTCCCGACCGTTTCCCTGCTGTCGCTCGGATGCGGGCTGCGGGAATCGAAGCCGTCTCGCGCGTCGGTTCAAGACCGGCCAGCGCTCGAATCCCATCGGGAGTTTCCTCTCTTTCAGCCACGCAAAAGCTGCGCGCCTGCGACGGGAGCTTGAGGATGTCGTCCTCTAGACGGCTGACGATTCCGCCGTCACAACGCCCTCCACCGCGAGGGCGTCCCGCGCTGAGGGCGTCTCGACGCTCTGCTTAATTTTTGCCAGAAATTGCTTGAATCGCCTGCTGAATTTTTGTCCAATGCCTAGTCAGCCACTAAAAATTGCGCACTTGCCGCAGGAGCTCGAGGATGTTCTTCCCAAGACGGCTGACGATTCCGCGAGTCCCGAGTCCCAAGACCGTGAACCGTCTGCGGCATCCGCGCCGCAATCGGCATCGCGCAGGATTTGCCTCTCGACAAACCTGCTGCGCTCCCGGCGTGGAAGCGCTCGAAGGACGGCAGATGCTGTCCGCTGTGAGCGTGGTCGCCCCTCCCGTCAAACCGGGCTATGTGATCGCTCAACACCTGGGTTCAAGCATCCAGCCTGCGGATCAACCTCAGAACGCGTCGGCTCCGTACAATCCGCAGCAGATCCAGACGGCCTACGGCCTCTCGACCGGTTCCGTCCTCAACAACAACATCTCCTTCAATGGGATCGTGGGGAACGGCGCGGGCCAGACGATCGCCATCGTCGACGCTTACAACGACCCGAACATCGTGAGCGACACCGAGTTCTTCAACACCGAATTCAATTTGCCTCAGTTCAACGTGAGCGGCGGCCCGACCTTTCAAGTCCTCAACGAAAATGGTGGGACTTCACTTTCCGGGATCCCTGACGGTCAAGGCTGGGACGTCGAGGAATCGCTCGACGTGCAATGGGTCCACTCGATGGCACCCGAAGCGAACATCATCCTGTTCGAGGCGAATACGAGTAATGGCAGCGACCTGTATCAAGCCGAGGCCACGGCCGCCGATTCCGCCGGAGTCTCGGTTGTCTCGAATAGTTGGGGTGGCGGCGAATTCTCAGGGGAAAACGAGCTCGACTCGACCTTTACCACCCCGAGCGGTCACCAAGGCGTCACGTTCCTGGCCGGGTCTGGCGACGACGGTTCGCCCGGCCTCTACCCAGCGTTTTCTCCGAATGTCGTCGCAGTCGGCGGAACGAGTCTCCAAATCCAAAGCAACGGCGCCTACATCTCGGAGTCGGTCTGGAACGACCTGAGCCTCGATCCCCCCGAGGGAGCCACCGGGGGCGGAATCAGCACTCAGGAACCGCAACCGAGTTATCAGGTTGGGAAGGTCAGCGGAATTAGCGCGACCCAACGCCTCTCTGCCGACGTTTCCGCTGACGCAGACCCCGTCACCGGCGTGTACGTATATGACACATATAGCGGCGGCGGCTGGCTTCAAATCGGGGGGACCAGCCTGGCCACTCCCCTTTGGGCCGGAATGATTGGGATAGCCGACCAGGGGCGTGTCCTTGCGGGGGAAGGCACTCTCGATGGTCCGAGCCAGACCCTGCCAATGCTCTACGATCTGCCGAGCTCAGATTTCCATAACATTACCCAGGGAAATAACGGCACCTATTCGGCTGGGCCAGGATACAACATACCAAGTGGCCTCGGCACGCCCGTTGCCAATCTGATCATACCCGCGCTCGCCGGCACTACGGTCCAGCCCCCGACAATCACTGCGCCGTCGGCGGCGGGCGTGACTGAAAATAGCTTGCTCGTCTTCTCTACGACCAACGGCAATGCGATCAGCATCGCGGACGGCGCTGCCACCAACAATTCCGACTCGCTCTCGCTCTCGGTAACGCACGGCACGCTGACGCTAGGCTCGACAACCGGGCTGACCTTTACCAGCGGCTCAAACAACTCAGCGTCACTCACGGTGAGCGGACCCATTGCGGATCTCGATGCCGCCGTTACCGGCCTGACCTATCAGCCGGGAACCAATTACCTGGGTCCCGACACCCTTTCGATCACACTTTCGGACTCCGGGACAAACCAGTCTGCCCAGGCCAGCGTATCGCTCACCGTTGTGGCGCCTGCCACCGGAACGTGGACGACGATGACGAACGCCATGCCGAACAAGGACACGGGTCAGGCAGTGCTGTTGGCTCCCAACGGGCAGCTCCTGGTGCACGGCTTTGCCGGCTCCGATGCGGACTGGTATCTGGTCACTCCTGCCAGCACCGGCAGCTACGTCGACGGGACGTGGACGCAAACGGGCTCGATGAATGTCGGCCGAGAAGGTGCGGGCACCGACGTGCTTCCCAACGGCGAGGTGTTCGCCGTGGGAGGGGCGAATCCAGGCAACCTTCTCAATTCCACCGAGATCTACAACATGGCCTCGGGGACCTGGACCCTTGAGGCGAGCGATCCGCAGCAGTTCGACAGCGGTATCCCGACCGAACTCTTGCCCGATGGCAACATTCTCGTTGGCGATCCACGAAGCAATGGCACCGAGATCTACGATCCCGCGAATAACACCTGGAGCGCGGGCGGCTCCCAGGTTCACAACGACGAAACGTCCGGCGATGTGTGGGTGAAGCTGCCCAACGGCGACATTCTCTCCTACGACACAGCTTACAGCATCGCCCTGAACACGTTCTCAGCGGAAATTTACAACCCCACGACGAACACGTGGACGGACGCCAGCACGAGCAGCAATGGCAGCACGCTCCCGCTTCTCTCCAACGGCGCCAATGCAGCGGGTCCCGCCGTGCTGTTGCCGGACGGTCAGGCGCTCTTCCTCGGTGGCGCCGGCATCACGATGTTCTTCAATCCCAGCAACGACACCTGGACGCAGGGCCCGACGATGCCCTCCGTGACGGAGAACGGCACACTTACGCAGTTGGCAGAGACCCAAGGGCCCGTGGCGGTCCTGCCCGACGGCGATGTGGTGATGCAGCTTCAAGCCGCGTTCGGTACGGCCAACCAGAACGACACTCAACAGTTCATCTACGACCTCAACCCGACCGCGGGCGTGTTTACTAACATCACGCCGCCATCGACGATCGTTGCCAGTACGAGCCTCAACTTGCTCAACACGATGCTGATCCTGCCGACGGGACAGCTCCTGTTGGTCGACCAAAGCGGCACTCCGGCAATCTATACGCCCAACGGCAGTCCGCAGCCGGCCTGGCAGCCGACGATTACGAACTTCGTCAAAAACACCAACGGCAGCTACACGCTCACAGGAACGCAGCTCAACGGCCTCGATGAAGGAGCCGCCTATGGCGAGGACATCAACGAAATGGCCGAGAACTATCCTCTCGTCCAGGTAACCGACCTCAAGACCGGCACCATTTCCTACGCGACGACTTCGGATTGGAGCTTAGTAGGCGCCGTCGCCACGGGCAGCACGCCGAAACGGTGAATGTCGCGTTGCCAACCGCGCTGGGCAGTGACCCTTACTCGCTGGTCGTGATTGCCGATGGGATTGCCTCCAACCCATTCAGCTCGCTGGGCATCAGTGCGCCCTCGTCGGCCGGCGTAATCGAAAATACTTCGCTCGTTTTCTCCACTGCCGATGGCAATGCGATCAGCATCGCGGACGGCGCTGCCACCAGCAATTCCGATTCGCTCTCGCTCTCGGTAACGCACAGCACGCTGACGCTAGGCTCGACAACCGGGCTGACGTTCACCAGCGGCTCCAACGATTCACCGTCACTCACGGTGAGCGGAACCATCGCGAATCTGAACGTGGCCTTGAGCGGGCTGACCTATCAACCGGCAAACAATTACTTGGGTCCCGACAGCCTTTCGATCACGCTTTCGGACTCCCGCACGAACCAGTCTGCCCAGGCCAGCGTGTCGCTCGACGTTGTGGCCCCTGCGACCGGAACGTGGACGTTGACGACGAACCCGACGATTGGCTCTACCGCGCTCGATGTTGCCATGTTGCTTCCCACCGGACAGCTCCTGGTGCACAGTCGCTCCACCTTGTCAACCTGGTATCTGGTCACGCCCGACGGCACCGGAGGCTACATCGATGGGACTGTGACGACGGCGGGCGCGATGAATCTCGGGATTCAAGATTTCGCGTCCGACGTGCTTCCCAGCGGCCAGGTGTTCGTCGTTTATGGGAAGAACAGTGAAGGTACTGGTACCAATGCCGCCGAAATGTACGACATCGCCACAAATTCCTGGACGACCGTGGCAAGCGATCCGCTGGCGGCAACCAATTTACCAGGCGTTGAGCCGAGCGAGCTGCTGACCAATGGCGACATTCTCGTCGGCGATCCCACGGGCGACGGCACCGAGCTTTACGATCGCGCGACAAACACGTGGGGTACGGGCGGCGCCACGATTTACGACAATCCAACTATCAACGAGACGTGGGTCAAGCTGCCCAACGGCGACATTCTCGAATACGACGTCACCTCCAGTTTCCTCTCGAACAAGTTCGAAGCGGAGCTGTACAACCCCAGCACAAACACCTGGACGGACGCAAGCCAAAGCAGCACTGGCGCCCCGCTCCCTCTACTTGTGACGAACGGAGGGACATTGGGGCCCGCCGTGCTGATGCCGGATGGTCAAGCGCTCTTCACCGGCAGCGACGGCATCACGATGTTCTTCAATAGCAGCACGCAAACCTGGACAGAAGGCCCGAACCTGCCCTCGGTCATGATCAACGGCGTCCTCACGCAGTTGACAGAGATACAAGGGCCCGAGGCGGTCCTGCCCGATGGTGACGTGGTGATGGAACTGTCAGCTTCTGCGGGCGGCACCACTGAAGAGTTCATCTACGACTTCAACCCGACCGCGGGCGTGTGGACCAACGTCACGCCTCCAGCGTCGATCGTTGCGAGTAGCAATCTCACCGACTTCAACACGATGCTGATCCTGCCGACGGGGCAACTGCTGTTGAACGCCACGACGGGCGACCAACAATTTGCGATCTACACGCCCAACGGCAGCCCGCAGCCAGCCTGGCAGCCGACGATCACGAGCTTCGTCCAGAACGCCAACGGCAGCTACACCCTCGCGGGAACGCAGCTCAACGGCCTCGACGATGGAGCCGCGTTCAGCGGCGGCTTCTACCAGATGGCCGAAAACTACTCCCTCGTGCAGGTGACCGACCTCGACACGGGCGCCGTTTACTACGCCACGACCTCAAATTGGAGCCTTCCGGGCGCCGTCGCGACGGGCAGCACGACCGAAACGGTGAATGTCGTGTTGCCGAGCGCGCTCGGCGGCGACCCGTTTTCACTGGTCGTGATTGCCAACGGGATCGCCTCGAACGTCTTCATGGGAGCGCCGTCCTTTTCTGCCCCGTCTATCGTGAACGTGC
>Ga0187784_10001625_pt1 | contig 17866 bp, 19 predicted proteins | sample 1015_SJ02_MP15_2_FD_132964 | JGI IMG/M metagenome (GOLD analysis project Ga0187784, IMG submission 132964) | Tropical peat soil microbial communities from peatlands in Department of Meta, Colombia - 1015_SJ02_MP15_20_MG | ecosystem: Environmental > Terrestrial > Soil > Wetlands > Peat | place...
GATCTCGATTCTTGGGCCTCCGAGCTTCTTGAGAGCGAGCACACTCACCGTTTCGGGTGTCTTCACGATCATCCGTGGCGGAGGTTTCAATCCCTGCTCGACCGCCTCACTTCCCATCGAGGAATAGACGAATCCCGGATAGAGAACGTGCAGATGCACCCCTTTCTCCTTGAGTTCAAGGGCTGCGCTTTCGGTGAATCCCGTGAGGGCACCCTTGGATGCTATGTATGCCGATGCGCCTGCAATCGGAGAGCGGACCGAATCGGACGACACATTGAGGACGTATCCGTAACTGCGAGATGCCATCCCTGGAAGAACGGCCAAGGTCCCAGCAAGTGGGGCGAAGAAGTTCACCTGCATGATCTTCTCGAAGACGTCCCGGTCGTTCTCGGCTACCGATACGCCACGGTCGATTCCAGCAATGTTGGCCAGGATGTCGATCCGCCCGTATTCCTTCTCGACTTGTTCGAGGGCACTCACGTAGCTGTCGATGTCCGACAAATCACACTGCAGAAGACGGAATCCTCGGCGATCACCAAGATCCTTGATGTCAATGCCGATCACTTCGGCTCGTCGAGCCACAAGATCTTCAGCGAGTTGCTTGCCTATTCCCGATGCTGCGCCCGTAACGACAGCGATGTGGTTGACAAACGGTCTCACCAGTGACCCCCATCTAGGAAATAGAGCCCGCTGCCGGCGATGTAGAACGGACCACTCGGCGGCTTCGAGGGTAACGCAGAGTTGGAGCCCAGGTACAGTGGTGTCGCCCCTGATCAAGACGGAGTGAGGGACCCAGCCCGATGACCTCCGGCCAACCGACCCTCGGGCACGGTGGCACCGCTGGGATCGATTGGAGAGCAAATGAGCACACTGCCTCGGTCTGCTGGGCCCAGCGTTCCCTCCTTCACAAGCCGGTAGGCGGAGCGGGCCACTGGGGGCATCTCGGCGGCGACGTCGGCGGGCCAGGAGTGGACGTGGACTGGCGAGATCTCGGCGAGCCCTCGGTGCCCGAAGGCCGGCTTCAGCTCGCTCGTGCAGGAATGCACCGGTGTCCGCTCGCTGGGTGAACCGCCTCTGAGGAATGTCGCGTCGGCCGTCGTGCCAGTAGCCGCCCTGGTACTGGCCGCTCGAAAGTTCACCAGATGCGGCGTAGCTGGGCTCCGATCCGTCGCCGTCGCAGCTGCGCTTGCCGCTCCTCAGGCGTGAGGACGGCGGTCCCTGCAGGCAGGCGCTCGAGCACCTCCACGACGGGGACTTTCGTGACAGTCGCTTCAGGGTAGCTTTCGGCCTGGTAGAAGCGCGCTTGGAGGATGCCCCACGGCCAGTCGGCCTTGTCGAGCCAGTTGTGCACGCCGGGGTCCTGTTTCGATACCACTCCGCGGAACCAGCCGTCTGGATCGACGCGTGCTTGGACGTCGTTCAGGCTGGACTGCCGGTTGACCCAATCCACGGTGGCGAATCGGTCGTCGGCAACGAGGATCTGCCAGTAGCGACACGGGTCGGGGACAGGGAATTCGACGATCAAAGCCTCGTCGTCGGCGATGCGGTGGATCCCGTCGTAATAGGCTTGTTTGGTGGCGAGTCCGCCGCCTTGCTGGATCCACTGCGAGCGGGTGAGGACATTCACGCCGTGGTGCTCCTCGTAGTAGCGGACGAGCTCCATGTCGAAGGCGATCATCCCCTTGATCCAGTCGCCAATCTCCGAGAACCGGCGGGCGATCTCGGCGGGTTTCATGTCCTCGCCGGCATCATCGACACGGTTGATCGCGACCTGCGCGTCGAGCTCGTTGTTCCAATCACAGGCACACTTTCGCATGAGCAGCTTGCCGGCTTGAGGGTTCAACTGCCACCAGTCGCCTTCGTAGCCCTGAGGGCGTTCGACACTGAGGATGACCCGGAACGAGCCGTCCGCAGCGATCGTCAAGTCGTCGAGCTCGTGTGTGATCGCCTGGAAGCGCATGGTCCGCTCGGTTCTCTTCAGGCTCTGCATCATCCCGGGGGCACCCTGGGTGATCTCAACGAAGCGGTTCGTGCCTCGTCGACCGGTGATCTCATAAATGCCGCTGCCGTCGATCTCGGCGGACAGGTAGATGTAGTCGGGGTCGGGACCACCTTGATTGCAGGCGAAGTTCCATAGCGGCATGAACATCGGCCGGCTGGTGTCGGTATAGACGTGGCACAGGTAACCGCAGGCGAGGATGGACAGGGCCAGCTTGTTCATGTCCTGCACCTCGGCCTCGGTGACACCATCGGGTCGCCATGTGGCCAGGAGCTCGTCAGCGACGCCCTTGAGGGCCTCCATCTGGTCGTCCCAGGCGGGGAGCGTGGCCATGTCTCAGTCCTCCAGCGCCACGTTGAAGTGGCTGATGTAGAAGCCGTAGTCGGATCGGATCTGGTCGACGCGGAGGCCGAACTGCTCGGCCGTATAGCGGTGCCGGCCCTCCGCGCCCACGGCGTGCTTGCCTTGCCAGGCAAAGATCGACTGCGCGACATCGGCTCGCAGCTCGAGGCCGAGCCAGTTGTAGACGCGGCGGATTGTGCCACGCGGGTCGGCGAGGAAGTCGCGGTGGTGGACATCAAGGAAGCGGTGTTCCCCGACGCGAGCCCGCTCCTCAATGGCGCGTTCCATGCCCTCGCGCAGGTGCTCACTCACCTCCGCCCCGAGGGAACGCAGATCGCGCTCGCCGGCCGCCGGCGGGAAGATCGTCGACACCAGGCTCGTGTAGGAAGGAACCACCTTCGCCGGATCGCGGTGGGTCATGACGAAGCGAATGTCGGGATAGGCGCGCGTGAGTGCCTCGAGGTGGAACTTGTGGTGGGGTGCTTTGAACAGCCACAGCTCGGGCGGCTTGCGTGAGCCGAGCAGCGTTACGACACGGCGGTGATAGGCGTATGTCTCGGTGAGGTCGGCGCGTCGCCACCAGGCTCGGTAGCCGGCCACCGGTAGTGTCATCTGCTGGCCGTGGAACGCCATGCCGAGGATCTCGGTGTCTTCCATGGTGGCATCGATCTCGACGATGTGCATGGCCTTCTGTTCGGCCGAGCGTTGCTGCTGTGTGTGCACAAACGCTTCTCGACGAGGATCGGCAAGCTCCTGGCCGGCCACCGGTGGCGGCACGGGCTTTGTTTGTTCCCAGCCGGTCAGGCATCGCAGCTGCGGGTCGAGCGAGAGCATGTCGGCCAGGGCCGTGGTACCGGTACGTGGCAGTCCGTTGACATCGATCGGCCCGCGAATCGTCACATCGGCGACGTCGGGGTGTTCGGCGTACCACCGTTCCACCTCGAGGCGGTTGACGAGCCGACGGCGCAGGTCACCCATGACGGCCGCGTCGGCACTAGCGTTGAGGTCGCCATCACGCTCGAGGCTGTCGAGCAGTACGTCGAGGCCATTACGGAAGTCGCCGGGACCGAAGTCGTCGTAGCAGGCCTCGGCAACCGCCTCGTCGAGCAGCTGATCGCGGGACGGGAACCGGCTCACCGCACGCGATCCGGGTAGTAGTGGGCAGCCATATCCCGGAACCCCACCTTCCAGTCGACCCTGCACGGACCGGTGAGAGAAAACCGCATGGTGCGGTCGCCGACAGACCCGCGGGAGGCCCCGGGGACCTCCTGCACCTGCAGATCGACCCCCACCCCGAGCAACTCGGCGAAGAACGCCGACCATGCCTGCACGGTCACCGGTTCGTCGCCAGCCCAATTGACGATCATCGCCGGCACCGTGGCAGCGTCGAGCAGCGCCTCCACCTGCGCGTTGATGTCGTCGTAATGGATCGGGCTGTAGGGGAGCGGATCCCACCGCACCACCACCGGTTTGTCCGCCGCTATAGCCTGCAGGTGCCACAGCGGTAACCCGCCACGATCCCCGTATGCACTGCCCATACGAGCGATCGTGATCGGCAGATCGAACTCGCGGGCGCAGTAGCGCGCCACAGCCTCCTCGGCGATCTTCACGATCGAATACGGCTGTGGGTTCGGCAGCAGCTGATCGCCAATCGGATCGTCCTCTGCGAATGCGTGGAACGGATCCGAGTGCGGCTTGTAGACGCTGAGCGTCGACATCACCAGCGCCGCCTTGGCCTTCCGGCAGTGCGACAAGAGCAGCCCGGTGCCTTCCGCGTTGACCCGCAGCCCGCGTTCGTAGTCTTCGCCGAAGTCGGCGGCGATATGGAGGAGGTAGGTGAAGTCGGACGGCAGCTCGCTGAAGTCGGGATCACCGAGGTCTAGGGCAGATGTGGTGACTCCAAGTGCTTCCACCTCGGCACGCGCCGAGGGATCCGAGAAGCGGGCGACACCCCACACCTCGTTATGGGTGGCGAGCGTTTTGGCGATGCCGTAGGCGATGCGCCCAGCTGGCCCCGTGATGAGGATCTTTTCGCCACTCAGCACAATTCTGATCTTTGATCAAAACGACCCACCGCGGCATACTAGCCAGATGCCGACGAGGATGACGGGGGAGCTGGGCGCAGGCATCGACAAGTCGCTCGACCACCTGCTAGCCGCGATCGACCTCCGCCCCGTGGGTGACGACCTCTTCGCGGTAGAGCCGACGACGACGAGCACACCGAATCGGGTCTTGGGCGGACAGTTGCTCGCGCAGGCCGTGGTTGGCGCCGCGGCGACGGTGGACGGCAAGGACATCCACTCACTGCATGCTGCCTTCACTCACGCCGGTACACCGGGTGCGCCGGTGGAGGTCGCTGTCACCCGCGTGCGCGACGGCCGATCGATGGCGACACGCCAGGTGGCGGTGCTCGAGGATGGCGCCCCCCTGCTGATCGCAATCGCGTCGTTCGGCACCCACCATTTCGTGCCAGACCTCGGCCCTTTGCGAGGCGGAGTGGAATCACCGGAAGACATGCCCTCCTTGCAGGAGTGGGCGGCCGCCGTGCCCACCGGGCAGTACTGGGTCACGCAGCCTCCAGCGGTCGAGTTCCGCATGCCAGAATCGCCATCCTTCTTCACCGGCGCCACGGCGACCTCTACTCGAACACACTGGATGCGCCTGCCCCGTGACGTCGGCGACAGCCACGCGCTTAACGCAGCGCTCTTGGCCTATGCCAGCGACTTCTTCCTCATGGACATGATCTTCCGGCTGCATCCAGACGAGCTCGGCCCTGGGCGGGCGAACGGTTTCAGCCTCGATCACGCCATCTGGTTCCACCGCCCGGTTCGTTTCGACAGCTGGCATCTCCATATGCAGGAGGCGTCCGCGCTGGTCGGCGATCATGGCCTCGCCCACGGCAGCATCCACGACGTCGAGGGCCGTCTTGTGGCCACTGTCGCGCAGGAGGTGCTCCTGCGGTTGGGGACCGCCGGATGACTGTTCCCGCGCACCCCTTGTTCCAACAGCAGTGGCCTGAGGGGGAATTCCGCTTCTTCCAGCTGGGCCACGTCGTTGACGACCTCATAGACGCAGCGATGACGTGGGTCGAGACCTTCGGTGTCGGCCCGTTCCACGTCCTGCCGGTCGGCAACCAGGAGCTGGCCTACGGCAACGGCGACGTACGCACAATCCGGCTCCAGGTGGCGGTCGCCCAGGCTGGTCCGGTGCAGATCGAGCTCATCCAACAACGCTGCGACACCCCGAGCATCTACCGCGACTGGAGCCGGGGCGGGACCTCGGCGTTTCACCAAATTGCGACGGTGACGAGTGAGTACGACGCAAAGACAGCGCAGTTTCAGGCGCTGGGACACAACGTGGTGGCAGAGAGCCTCGGTGGCCGCTTTCGCGTCGCCTACGTGGACACCGTGGCCGCGTTCGGCTTCTACACAGAGGTCGTGGAGGAGTCCCCCGACTTCCTCGCGCAGCTCGACGCCATTTCCCGGACCTGCGGGAAGTGGGACGGACGTGATCCGGTTCGACTGCTGACGCGCGACGGCTACCGCGTGCCCAAGACCGAGGACGCATGATGGCCGAGCACCGCCTGGTGCGTGAGAAGACCAGCGCCGCTGTCGTCGACCACATCCTCGAACGCCTTTTCGGCGGTGAGCTCCGGTCTGGTGACCGTATCCACCACGCCGAGCTGGAGAAGGCACTGGGAATCAGTCGGTTGCCCGTGCGAGAGGCGCTGGTGATCCTCGAGCGCGACGGGATCGTTTCGACGAAATACCACCGTGGCGTCTTCGTGGAGCCTTTCGACGGCCAGTCCATCCTCGACGACTTCGAGATCATGGGCCTGCTCAGCGGTCTTGCCGTGCAGCGGCTCGCCGAGAAGCAGGACGTCGACGCCGTCGCGACCCTCCGCACACTTCTCGACGAGCTCCGGGCCACCAAACCTGCAGACAAGGACCAGATCTACAAGGTGGTCTCCGAAATCATGACCACTGAGCATCGCACCGGCGGCTCGCGACGCCTGCGCTCCCAGTTGCGCTCGCACACGGGTTTCCTCCCTCGGGCGTTCCAGTACATCAACCGCGGCCACGTCGCGACTGTGCGGGCGCACTCCCGGGTGTTCGATGCGATCGTCGCCGGCGATGGTGAGAAGGCTGCATATCACCGGCGAGAGGACTTCCAAGACGCTGGCCGTGCGGTGGTGCGCGAGCTCAGGCGCCGAGGCGTCATCGGCATGTAATGGACCTGTTCGATTTCTCTGGTCGCGTGGCCCTTGTCACCGGAGGTGGTACCGGCATCGGTGCCGCGACCGCGTCGCTGTTCGCCATGCACGGCGCCGATGTTGCGATCGCAGCGCGGACGCTTGCGGATCTTGAACGGACTGCAGCGTCGATCGAGGGGAGCACGGGGCGACGCTGTCTGATCGTCCCGACGGACGTAAGAGAAGAGGAGCAGGTCGTCGAGATGGTTCGCCGTACGGTTGACGGGCTCGGCCGGCTTGACATCCTCGTCAACAATGCCGGCGGCACCCGCATGGGACCGTTGCGCTCCCTGCCGACGAAGGCGTGGGACGCCAGTTTCCAGCTCAATGTGCGCTCCGCATATGTAGCGACGCGTGAGGCCGGCGCGCACTTCTTCACTCAGCGATCGGGGACGATCGTCAACGTCTCTTCCGATGCTGGCGTGTACGGCGTGCGCGGTGGCGCGCACTACGCAGCCGCCAAGGCGGCGCTGCAGATGTTCACAGAGGTAACTGCTGCCGAGTGGGGGCCGCATGGCATTCGCGCGAACTGTGTCGCCGTGGGTGGCGTGGCATCGGAGCGAGCAACGGCGGCGTGGGACGCCGCCAGCATCGATCCGAAGTTGATCGGCGAGGGCACGATGCTCCGCCGCGTCGGCCGACCCGAGGAGGTCGCAGCGGCGATCGTGTTCCTCGCCAGCGACGCCGCGTCCTACATCACGGCCCAAACGATCTCAGTCGACGGTGGCCATCCGATGGGTGGCATCCCCGATGCGTGAGGAGGAATGACCTCTGGCGGCGGAGGACGTAACGCGGGAGATGGCGTATCGATCGGCTGTCCTGTCCAGGACCCTCGCAGGAGGCCGATGGACTCAGCGAGATGCTCGCCTCGCCCTTCGACCAGCAGGCTGGCGGCGGCGAAGTCGCCCGAGTACGCCCCACAGCCCCACGCCGAGGACAAGGCGGCCTCCCGACGGCCGATCGATGTCAGCCAGCTCTTCCGATTCGTCCGAGCCTCGCCGACGCTTGCCCCGCAGCTTCGAGGAGTCGCTCCGCAAGCCCTACGACCTCCTCCGGCCGGAGGTCGTAGCCAGGACCGAGGATCATGAGCGAGTACACCACCCGTCCCACTGCGTCGAACACGGGCGCCGTGATTTGGGCCACACGTTGCGACGTGTCGGCTGGGACTTCGATGGGAAGGTAGCGGCTCGGAGCCAGCCTACGCATGAGGGCGTCACGGGTGTCGAGCTTCGAGGGATCGGACGTTCCGTCTGCCAATTCCGCCAGAAGGTTCACGAGATCCGGACGGACGACGTCGGTCGAAACGGCATAGCCTCGCGCTCGGACGCCGGCGAGCGCGGCGCGGGCGTGGTCTTGCTCGGCATCAGTGAGCGTCCCACCTGCGCGGTTGAGCCATTCGTCAAGCGCCTCGTCGTCCCAGGCGACGAACACCGCTCCGAACGGAGGAGCCAACGGCACCGACTCCCCGACGCGGGCTCGCATCGAGATCCCTGGGGCGGCGTCGAACATCCGCTCGACCCGGCTGGTCACGCCGTCACATGAAGAGATCACCACGCAGGAGGACGTGGCGCTGGCGAGGGCCTCTGCCAGCGGCTCGAGGGCGAGCAGTCCGGCGCCGGCGGCTTGGGCCGCGTCTCCGAGCACTCGGCACGCGGCACCCAATGAGTAGCGCAGGTCGGGTGACCGGTGGACGAGTCCCCGGTCGGCCAGCGCCAGGAGTACTGAGTCACAGGTGGCGCGGGCAGTGCCCACCGAGCGGGCGAGCTGTGAGACCGAGTACCGCTCAGTCGGATGTTTGGCCAACTCACCGAGGAGGTCACAGGCTCGCAGCACTGCGGGTGAGGGTGTGAGTGGCACGGAGCGGACCTCATGGCGTTGTGTGGCCGTACGGAACAGTACTAGCATATCGTACTAGTTGCTGAAATGATAGCAACAGGGGAGGACGGCAAGCATGGGCGAGCAGTTGCTCGACCGCGATCGGATCCGGACGTTGTTCGACCTGCGCGCTGAGACCTATGCGTCGCGCGGCGGGTCGTTCGACGTCGACCCCTATCCGACGTTCCACCGCCTGCGAGAATCGGGACCGGTCCACCCGGGCGTCCCGCACGAAGAGCTGGGCTGGACCGGTGAGGTGTTCTTCGAGGGCCTGCCCTATCCGAACCGCCCCCATTTCACTGCATACGACTTCGAGACGTGCGCAGCGGTGCTGCGCGACGAGAGCCGGTTCGTAACGAGCCCCGAACCCCTGCCCGGCGAGACGCCCATGCCAGACAGCGCGATCTTGTTCATGGACGGCGAACGGCACCGGAGCTATAGACGGCTGGTACAGCCCTCGTTCGCACCCGCCAAGGCTGTCTGGTGGCTCGACAACTGGGTTCGCGGCACCATCGATCGGCTCATGGAGCTGATCGCCGTCCACGACCGGGCCGATCTCAACCTCGACTTCTGCGCACCGATCCCGCTCCTGACGATCACCGGCAGTCTCGGCGTCACCGTCGAAGAGGCCCTCGAGGTCCGGGCTGCCGTCACCTCCGACGGCAGTGAGATCGACATTCTTGCAAAGCTCCTATTGCCGATCATCGCCGCTCGCCGCACCGACCCACAGGACGACCTCATCAGTGTCCTGGTCGAAGCCGAGGTGACCGACGAGGTGGGTGTGCAGCACCGCTTGAGCGACGTCGAGATCCTCGCGTTCGGGTTGCTCCTGCTCGCTGCCGGCTCCGGCACGACCTGGAAGCAGATGGGGATCACCTTCGTCGCCTTGTTGAGTCATCCGGAAGCCCTCGAGGCGGCACGACGAGACCACTCATTCCTTCGCCGGGTCTTCGAGGAATCCGTACGGTGGACGCCGACTGACCCCGTCTTCGCTCGCTTCGTCGCTCAGGACTGCGAGCTGGCCGGGGTAGAGCTTCCGGCCGGCGCCGTGATCCACGTGTGCCTGGCCGCCGCCAATCGCGACCCGGCTCGTTGGGACCGTCCCGACGAGTTCGACCCGTTCCGGGATCCGAGGCCGCATCTCGGCTTCGGACACGGCCCCCACGCCTGCCTCGGCATGCACCTCGCCCGCACGGAGGTGACCTACGGAATCGCAACCGCGCTCGATCGACTGCCCGATCTGCGGCTCGACCCCGACCATCCCGAACCACGGTTCATCGGACTCTACGAGCGTGGACCCGACGCGGTGCCCGTGCGGTTCGGGGAGGATCGATGAAGCTGCTCGACGGCAAGGCCGCAGACGAGGTCGAGCTCTGGGGCTCGTTCGTCCCGACCGGGAGGGCCAGCACCGCCGAGGACCGTGCCAACGCGGCCCTGTCCCTAGCATCGGATCTCGCAGCCAACATCACCGGCGCCATCATTCCGGTCGACGTTGGCTTCTCGCACGATGAGCACGCATCTCGGCTGCATCGCACCCCGACCTGGGGTCCCTGACGTGCTCCTTGAACTGTTGGCTTGAAGCACCTGCCCGTACGAGAACGATACCGACGCCCAGAAGGAGACATTGTGACAGAGAGCGACTCATCGACAGGGGAGCGGACCCTCGCCGAAGAACGGTGGCTGCGGCTGCAGCCGACGAGAATCGGCTGGTTGGGACTCGAATGGAAGCACTTCGAGCGTGAGATCCGGATGGCCTTCGAGGAGGGTGTCGAACGTGGCGTGCTCGACCGACGCTATGAGTTCGTCTTCGAGGAGGACGCCGGGCTTCCGCAGAGCACGGCCCAGGCCGGGGTCGAGGCGTTCAGTCGCCTCGTCGACGCAGGTTGTCTGGGCGTGGTCGGCGCCAACTACACCGACTCGGCCATCGCCCTCGCCGAGCACGCCAACACGCGCAGGGTGCCCCTCATCAGCATGTGCGGAACGGACCAGTTCCATGGCGAGTACTGCTTCCGTGTCGGGAACGGGGATGTCGGTGACGAGCCGGCTCTCATCGTCAACTGGCTCAAGCGCAACGGTCATCGACGGGTCGCGGTGGTGAGTCCGTGGTCACCGATCGGTGAGGAGTACTTCAGGTACTTCCGCCAGGAATGCCGTCGACTCGGTGTGACCATCGCGGCGGCGCAATCGGTCACGGCGTCCACCTCGGTCCCCGAACTCGTCGCCAAGTTCGAGGAGCTGCGCGAGGTCAAGCCCGATGCCTTGGTCTGGCTGGGTTACGGCGGGCTGTTCGTCTCCCGGGCGGTGCCACAGGCTCTCGAGCAACTCGGCTGGGACCCGCCCCGGATCGTCACGACCGCCTTCATGCAGTACATCTGGGGGTTCGAGCCCTTCGAGGGGTGGGTGGGCATGGACCAGTGGTGCCCCGAGAACCCGCGGATGCACACCTTTCACCGGAGGTTCGTCGCCCGCTACGGCGAGGACCCGGCCATGTGGCCCAACGCCATTCCGGGGTTGGCCTACGACATGGCTGCCATCGTCGTCGAAGGCCTGCATAGGGCACCCATCCTCACCCCTGAGGGCCTCAAGCAGGGCATCGAGCGGATCCGCTTCATGCCGGCCGTCACCGGAGGACCCAATACCCACATCGCGGGCGGACCCTACGACCACCAACTCTTCAAGGGCGACTGGTTGCACTACGGCACCGTGCGGAACGGGCGACTGGAGTTCGCGGGACTCTTCGAGCCCACTGACGACTACTGACGCAGGAGGCACGCATGCTCCCCGTTTCGACGAAGGTTCTATCAGCAGACGACCACATCATCGAACCCCCACACCTGTGGGTCGAACGTGTTCCCGCGCGCTATCGGGACCGCTGCCCGCGCATCGTGCGGATCGACGGTCGTCAGGCCTGGGAATACGAGGACGAGATCACCCACATCGCCATGGGCTCCTGCCGTGCGCTTCCCGGCTTCCGTGAGGAGGGGTATCCACCGGCGCCCGGGACCGCCAACTTCGACGAAATCCGACCAGGCTGCTACGACCCCGTCGAGCGTCTCAAGGACATGGATGTCGACAGGCTGTGGGGCCAATTGTGCTTTCCGAATTTCGCGCGGTTCGCTGGTCACCGGTTCTTCTTGAACGTCAAGGACCTTGACTTGGGACTGGCGTGCCTCCGCACCTACAACGACTACCTCCTCGATGAGTGGTGCGCGGCAGATCGGAATCGGCTGTACGGCGCTGCCATCCTGCCCCTGTACGACGTGAATCTGTCGATCATCGAGCTCGAACGTGTCGTCGCCAAAGGGGCAAAGGCGGTTTGCTTCTCCGAGAACCCCACCGTGCTCGGCTTGCCTTCGGTGCACTCGGACCACTGGGATCCACTGTGGGCGGCCGTCCAGGCAGCGGGCCTCCCGCTCTGCATGCACATCGGGAGCTCCTCGAGACTCCTGACGACCTCCCCCGACGCGCCGGCGACCGTCCTCGTGTCCCTGATCGGGTTGAACTCGATGATGACGGCGGTCGACTGGCTGATGGGCGGGATCCTCGAGCGCTTCGAGGGCCTTTCGGTGATTCTTTCAGAGGGGGGTGCGGGGTGGATCCCCTACATGCTCGAGCGGATGGACAAGGCCTTCCACGACAAGCGCATCAAGCCGAACCTGGACATCGGGCAGACGTCAAAAGGGGGAACCATCCCTCCCAGCGAGCTGTTCCGGCGCCAGATGTACGCCTGTCTTGTCGACGAGCGGTTCGCCCTGCGGTCGCTCGGCGACTTGCCCGTCGACAACCTTCTCTTCGAGGGGGACTACCCCCATGGCGACGGTCTGTGGCCCGAGAATCGGACCTATCTGGAGCACGCACTGGCCGACGTGCCCGACGCCGACGCCGAGAAGATTGCACACCGGAACCTGGCCGGGCTGCTCGGGCTGTGAGCTACGACCTGCTCGAGGACGTGCGAGTGGTGGAGCTCTCGATGTACGCCTTCGCGCCTTCGGCGACGGCCGTGCTCGCGGACTGGGGTGCCGACGTCATCAAGGTCGTACCACCGCAGATGGCGGATCCCATGATGGGCACGCCGGTGGCAGGGCTGCCCAAGAAGGACGTGGGCGTCGCCTTCATGTGGGAGATCCTCAATCGTGGGAAGCGCTGCGTAGGTGTCGACGTCGCGAACGACGACGGTCGCCAGGTCCTACTGGAGCTCGTGGGTCGGGCGGACGTCTTCGTCACCAATCTCCTCCCGGCGGCGCGGGCGAGGATGCGGATCGACCCCGAGGATCTCTCCGAGGTCAACGGGTCCCTCATCTACGCCCGGGCGACCGGCCACGGTGCCGAGGGCCCGGAACGGGACGCCGGGGGATTCGACCACACCGACTTCTGGGCCCGCACGGGTATTGGCCACGCCGCCAGCATGGTTTCCGACGAATTCGTGCCGCAACCAGGCCCGGCCATGGGAGATCTCTCAGCGGGTGCTTTCCTGGCCGGCGCGATCGCCGCCGCGCTCTACCGCCGGGCCAAAACGGGCAGGGGAGCAGTAGTCGACGTCTCGCTGCTCTCCGCAGGCATGTGGATCGCCTCACCAGCGGTGGTCGCCAGCGAATTGTACGCGGTGGACACCATCCCCCGCATGCGTCACAGGGGCCTCCCAAATCCTCTTGTGGCGGCGTACGCCACCCGTGACGGTCGGCAGATCTACTTCGCCGGGATCATGACCGAGGGTCACTTTGAGAACTTCTGCGACACCATCGGGCGCAGGGACCTGCTTGAAGACGACCGGTTCGCCACCAGCCACGACAGGCTGGCCAACGCGCCGGCCTGCATCGCCCTGCTCGACGAAGTGTTCGCGCAACGCGACCTCACCGAGTGGGTCGAGCTGCTCCGAGGACTCACGACGCCCTGGACAGTCGTACAGACGGCACGAGAGGCAGCGCATGACCCGCAGGTCACGGCAAACGGAATGCTGGCTACGGTCGATGGTCGCTGTTCCATCGTACGGAGCCCGGCGAGATTCGACGGCGTTCAGCCGCCGCTCTATCGAGCTCCGGATCACGGCGAGCACACGGAAGAAGTGCTGCTCGAGCTAGGCCTTACGTGGGAGGACATCGCTACCCTGAAGGAGGCCGGTGCCGTGCTGTGAACAGTGACGTGATCCCACCAACCGATGCCCGAAGACCATTCGGAAAATCTGTGATCCACAAGGGGGCCCTGAGTAGATCATGAACCGTCGAAGCGAGTTTGGACCCGCTTGGGGACAGCTCGCCCTCGCTGTGGGCATGGCGCGCATCGTCCGGGCGACCATGTCAGCCGACCGGTCGCCGGCCGGCGTCGTCGGATGTTCCCGAGAGCAGGCTGTATGACGTTGCCTGCCACGTTAGAAGAGGCAACGTCTCTTGAGTGGATCGAATCAATTCTTGGTGTCGGCGTCCTGCGTGTCGTCGTCGGAGAGATCGATGAGCGCGTCTCGACGAATACGCCGGTCTCCGTGGAGCTCGCCGACGGATCTCGGCGCGACCTGTGGATCAAGGGGTACTTCAGCGAGGTAGGTCGACAATTCCGCCACGCAGGAATCCCCGAGGCCATGTTCTACCGGGAGTTATCCGGATGGGTCGGCATCCGGACGCTGCGGCCGGTGCATGTCGAGGTCGACCTGGACAGCGGCGCGAACGTGGTGGTCACCGAGGACGTCGCCAACACTGGTGCCCGATTTCTCAACTCCCTCAGCCCCTACTCTCCGGTCCAGGCAGCCGAATCGCTTGCGCAGCTGGCCCGCCTCCACAGTGCAACGTGGATGAGTGCAACGGGCGACGCGGACTGGCTCAGACCGCGGCTTGTCAGCTATACGATCGCTCGAGGTGTCAAGGACATCAGGTCCAATTTTGAGAGCGACATCGGCGCAGGCGTGCCCGAAGAGGTACGCGACTCCGATCGTCTGCACGCCGCGTACAAGGTCCTGGCCATGGACGCCGCGAACGCCACGCCTTGGGCGGTCATCCACGGTGATCCCCACATCGGAAATCTGTTCCTTGACGCAGACGGCCGACCGACCTTCGTCGATTGGCAGCTCGTCCAACGTGGGCCCTGGTACCTCGACGTCGGCTATCACCTGGTCTCCTCGCTGACCATCGAGGACAGGCGAGCAAACGAGCAGGAACTTGTGCGGCATTACCTCACATGCCTCGCTGCAGGGGGCGTTGAACCACCGACGGAAGGTGAAGTTTGGAAGGGGTTGCGGCGTAGCTTCCTTCACGGATTCTATCTCTGGGCAATCACCTTGAAAGTCGATCCCAGGGTCACGGCTACCCTGCTCGAGCGATTGGGCACCGCGGTGTCCGATCACAGCGCGTTCAAAGAGGTCAGTTTCTGAAGACTCAGGTGACCCAGTCGATTCGGTCGAAGAGGCGCCGTCGCGGACTGATGCAACAACATGCGAGCGCGCGATTACGTTTCGAAGCGGCGTCCGACAAAGAGAACGAATTTGCAGCCAAGCCGGCCCGACGGGCCGGCATTTCGATTGTCCTTCGAGGATTGATTCTCGACGTTCTCAAGCATCGCTGCGGGACCCCGCTCCGCTCCGTGTGCTCGCTTGCTTTCGGCATCCCTTGACGTGTCTGAAAGAGGCCGCTCAGTCCGGAATTAGAGTTGCGCGTGAGCGTGTGGCACGGAGAGGATGCGGTCAGCGAGTGCGACGGGATCGGTGAACTGTGACATGTGCGAGGCGTTGGCCACGCGCTCGAACCGGGATGCGGGGATCGCTGAGGCCATGGCGGCCATCTGCTCGGGCGTGCCGACTTTGTCGAATTCCGATGCGATGATCGATGTCTGAACCGTGATCGAGCTGAGGTCGGTGCGGCGGTCGTAGACCGCGATGGCCTCGAGCTCGTCGGACCACAGATTGCGGTCGGCCTGCTCCAGGCATCGCCGTGCGTAGCGGACCACCGGGCCGTCGGCGGCGATTTCGTCGGGCAGGAACCAGCGTCCGATCGTCGCGTCGACGTCCACCGGGTCACCCCTGCGCAGGGCGGCCGCGGTGGCGGAGAACGGCGGGAAGGGTGATGCCCGGCTGCACAGTACGGTGAGCGATGCCACACGCTGGGCGGCGCCGAATGCCAACTCAAGGGCCACCTGACCTCCGAAAGAGTGTCCGACCACGTGGAAGCGCTGAGCGAGGTGACCAACCTCCCTCAGCACCCCTCTGGCGATCTCGGCCTGGGCGCCCACCGCAGCCGATGGCCGGGGCAGTACCGGGGCGGCCACGGGATGGAACCGCTCGAGGGTCAGCCGAAGGCCGTCCCAGACCTCGGGAGTGAGCGGTGTCCCAGGCAGCAGCAGCCACATGGCGTCATCGGCCACGTTCCACCTCCGGAGTACTCGTCAGCCGGGTCGGCTGAACTCCGAAGCTCGCCGCAGCGACGGGTCGAAGACGACCTTCGTCGTGGGGGGCGGGAGCAGATAGGACGGCAACGTGTCGGGCCGTCCCCGATGCTTCCGTCGCCAGCGCTTCGTGCTCCTCATCGCGTCCTCCTCACCACCCGGGGTGTTCGTCCCGCGCCGTTGAGTCTGTCGCGGCGGGGCGGTGGGGTAGCAGGGCCGGATGTCACATTGACGTGCGCTCGCGGACCGCAGCGCCCCGAGAAGGGACTTCAGCCTCCTGTCGGACGGCCTTTGGACCCTAGGCGACGTCGCCAGCGGCAGGGTGAAATGGTGAAGAGCCGGGTGATGTGCACCCGACACGAGGAGGAGGGCTCGATGCGCGAGAAGAAGAGCAGCAAGACGGCTCGGACGACGCAGCGCTGGACGCGTCCGTCACTCAGCCCATATGTCGTCGACGACGTCGCCTTCACGCTGTCGGACATCCGCCTGGCCAGGGTGAGCCCCAGAACCTCTGACCGGTAGCGAATTCCAAGGGGCCAGCCCCCTCCACCACGGAGGCAGTGGGCAGCGTACAGGTCCTCCGAGCCCGCCACGAGCCGTGGAATCGCTGGGGCTCAACCAGTCCTTCCTCTCTGACCGCAGGCCTAGAGGCTATGGAGGCCGGCTCCGAGTCGTCCCGTATGGCCACCGGGAGCGCCCAGCGGATGGCGGCGCGGCCGGGTGGGTATCCTGTGTGCCGCCAGACCTGCATGGGAGCTGCCATGGCACCGGGAGTGCTGCCTGAAGACGTGCATCGACGCCTCGAACGAGCAGAGCACTTGCGTCAGATTCAGGAGATCGTCAGGACGCAGGCTCGAACCCTTGCCGGGGCGGATGGAGCGACGTTCGTGCTCCGCGACGTCGACCACTGCTTCTATGCCGACGAGGACGCGATGAGCCCGCTGTGGAAGGGCCAGCGCTTTCCGTTGACCAATTGCATCAGTGGGTGGGCGATGCTCCACGCCGAGACCGTGGTGATCCCGGACATCTCGCTCGATGAGCGGATCCCCATCGAGTCCTACCGTCCAACCTTCGTGAAGAGCCTGGCCATGGTCCCGGTAGGCCTCGAGAAGCCGATCGCCGCGATCGGTGCCTACTGGGCAGATCTGCACGAAGCCAGCGCAGAAGAGGTTGCTGTCCTCGAGGCTCTGGCCGAGGCGAGTTCCCGGGCCATCGAGCGCGTGGGGCTTTTCGATTCTCCGGCTCTTCCTCGGTTGTCCGACGGGGAACAACCGGGCGAATTGGATCCTCTCGAGCGGATGCCGGCCTCGCTGGAGGCGGCCGCGGACCACGAACGCATCGCCATGGACCTGCACGACACGGTGCTCCAGCGTCTGTTCGGGGCGGGCCTGATGCTGCAGGCGATCACGTCCGACGTGAACGAGTCCGATCTGGAGGCGCCGATCGTCGGCGCCATAGAGCAGATCGAGAAGGCCATCCGTGATCTCAGAGGCGTGATCTTCGGCTTGGAGTACGGTCAGCGAAGGCTCGGTGGCCTCCATGGCGAGGTCCTGGCGATGGCCGCAGAAGTGTCCCGGAGCCTGGGGTTCAAGCCCGACGTTGTCTTCCACGGGTGTCTCGACCACGTCGAAGGGGAGCTTCGTCACGAGGCCGTGAGTGCTTTGAGCGAGATGTTGTCCAACGTGAGCCGTCACGCGTCCGCGTCACAGGTCATGATCGAAGTGGACGGAGGTACCGGGCTGACGATTCGGGTGACCGATGACGGGTGCGGGCTTCCCGACGTCCCGAAGCGGGGAAGCGGTCTGTCCAACCTTCAGGATCGGGCCGAGATGCTTGGTGGCACATGTGTGATGAGCCCCGGTGAGACCGGCGGCACGACGGTCACGTGGACAGTGCCGCGGCAACCAGATCGAACTGATGAGAACCTCGCTCCGTTGGGTTGACAGTTCGAATCTCTCTTCAGAGCTCTCTTCCTCGCCGCAATTCGGTGGAGAATCTCGCCGAGACGGGATCGCCGGTCGAGCACAATGAAC
>Ga0187784_10001626_pt1 | contig 17866 bp, 15 predicted proteins | sample 1015_SJ02_MP15_2_FD_132964 | JGI IMG/M metagenome (GOLD analysis project Ga0187784, IMG submission 132964) | Tropical peat soil microbial communities from peatlands in Department of Meta, Colombia - 1015_SJ02_MP15_20_MG | ecosystem: Environmental > Terrestrial > Soil > Wetlands > Peat | place...
CCTCCACCGCTTCGATCAGCAGCAAAATGCGTCGCGCAACGTGGAGCAAAGACTTCTTCTACGAACTCTTTGCTCATCTGCGATAACCCTGCCCTTGTGGGGAGGGGTTGGGGGTGGGGGTCGGAGTTTTCGGCGCCGACAGTTCAACAAACTCCGACCCCCACCCCGCCCGCCTCGCTCCGCTCAGCGGTCGACCCTCCCCACAAGGGGGAGGGTAAAGCGCTGAGCGCGTGGCAACCGCCGCAGCTACCCCGGCGCGATCCACTTCGACGCGATGAAGATCAACAGCCCGACCAGGCCGCCGACCAGCGTGCCGTTGATGCGGATGAACTGCAGGTCCTTGCCGACCTGCAGCTCGAGCCGGTCGACCAGGGTCGCGCTGTCCCACTGCTGCACCACGCGCGTCACATAGGCGCCGATATCGGCGCGGCGCGGCAAGAGCGCGCGCAGCATCATCAGGCGGACCCAGCGGTTGAGCCGCGCCTGCCGGTCCGGATTGTCCTTCAGCCACTGGCCGAGCCCGCGCAGCGCGACCTCGACCGCGCCCGCGATCGTCTCGGCATGGCGGTCGAGATCGGTGTGCAGACCGCTTTCGATCTCGGCCCACAGCGTCTTCGCCTGCTCGATGAACAGCGGATTGGCGATGAGCTCGGCCTTGATGCGCTCGCCCGCCGCGCGCATCTGCGGATCGGTCGCCAGCTCCGCGATCCATTGCTCGACGCTCTGCGCGAGCTCGACGCGCCAGGGATGCGCGGGATCGCGCATCTCGCGCATGGTGGCGATGACGCCGCTCATCACCCGCTCGGCGATGGCGCGGTCGACCCAGCCCGGAATCCAGCGCGAGGACTGCTCGCTCACCATCTGGTTGATCGCTCCCTTGTGGCGCTGCAGCGAGCCCTCGCCGAATTCGAGCGCGCGCTCGATTGCGCCCTGCGCGGCGCCGCCGGCCCACACGACCGACAGCACCTTCGCGGCGAGCGGCGCCGCCGGGATCGCCTCGATGCCGCGGCGGCCGGCGAGCCCGAGGAACCCGCCGAGCTCGGTGCCGGGCAGCGAGCGCAGCACGGTCGGCAGCGCGTTGCGCACCTGGTTCGCCAGCGCCTTGGAATTTTCCGGCGCGTTGATCCAGCGCGTGAACCGGCCGACCACGTCGAGGCGCGCGAGCTGCTGGTGCGCGACCTTCGGATTGAGGAAGTTGTTGGTGATGAAACGGCCGAGCGCCGCGCCGATGCGGTCCTTGTTGTTCGGCACGATGCCGGTATGCGGGATCGGGATGCCGAGCGGATGGCGGAACAGCGCGACGACCGCGAACCAGTCGGCGCAGGCGCCGACCATGCCGGCTTCCGCGAAGGCGCGCAGATAGGGCACCCACGGCCAGGGCGGCGCCGTGACCGTCGTGACGACGAAGATCCCCGTCATCAGGATGAGCAGCGAGAGCGCGATCGCGCGCATGCGCGCCAGGTCGGCGCGCTTCTCCTCGGGCGTCTTCAGCTCGACGGCGGCGCTGCGTGGGAGCTCTGGCATCCGGGGCAGGCGGCTTATTCGTGGCGCATGATCTTTTTCATGCGCGTCACCCGGCGAGCGCGGTGCGCGGGCGCTGCGCGCGCAGGCTGAGCTCCTCGTACTCGCGCCGGATCAGCGCCGGGCCGTAGAGACGTTCGAGCCGCCGGATGATGAAATGGCCCTGCGCGACGCGCTGGAAATGATTCATGAAGATCACGTTGATCGCCGCGCCGCCGGCGGCGCCGAGCACCGGCACCGCGGTCGCGGCGAGCCGCTCCGAGGCGATCACGCCGAAGCGGGCGACGATCTCCGACAACAGGCTGTTCACCACCGGCGTCGAGGCGGTGACCGCGGTGCGCTCGATCAGAAAGGCCGAGGCCTCGCCGGCAAGCTTGGCGAGCAGCGCGCGCGTCGCGAAATAGCCGACATCGATCCGCCGCGCGCTGCCGTTGCCGGCGGTGCCGCCGCTGCCGAGCGCGAACACCTCGACGCAGGCGAGGCGCGCCTCGAACCGCGAGAGGTCCTCGCCGTAATGGCGCGCGGTATCCGCGATTGCGCGCAGCATCAGGGCGGTGGTCACCGGAAGCTCGACCGGCAGGGCGGCCGCGCCGAAGAACCCGCTCACCGCCCCGCTCACGCCCGCCGCGAGCGAGGCGAGCTTGCGCCGCGGCGGCCCCTTGGCGCGCTGGTCGATCGAGCGAACGGCGAGGTTGAGGCAGCGCAGGATCGCGATCTCGATCGCCTTGTTGAGGCCCTGGCTTGCCGGCTTCGGCATCATGCGCAGCATCCGCTCGAGCGGCTGGCCGGCATATTCGGCAAGCCGTGCCGCGAATTTCTGGTTCTCGAGCTGGTCATGGGCGCGCTGCAGGGCGCGGCGATGGATCGTCGTCAGCGCGCCCGCGGCTAGTTTCTTTGGTGGAGCATGATCTTTTCCGAAAACCGCTGCACACTTTTCGGGATCATGCTCGGGGCTCATCGATGCCGCAGGATCGGGCGCAGGCCGTTGAGCGTGGCGACGATCGCGGAGCCGTTGCTGATCAGCGCGGTGGTCGTCGGCGTGATCAACCCGCCGGGCAGCGCCAGCGCCAGCGCCAGCGTGTTCAACCCCGCGACGATCACGTAGTTCTGCTTGATCAGGCTCACCGCGTCCTTCGAGATTTCGACCGCCTTGATGAGCTTCCACAGCGAATCCTCCATCAGGACCACGTGGGCCGACTCGTGGGCCACCTCGGCACCATGCTTCATCGCGATGCCTACGTCAGCATAGCTCAGCGCGGGTGAGTCGTTGATCCCGTCGCCCACCATGGCGACAACCTTGCCGCTGCGTTGCAGCTCCTGGATCACGGTCTGCTTGTCGGCCGGCAGCATGTCGGCAAAGTGGCGGGTCAGGCCGAGCCTGCGGCTGACCGCGCGCGCCACCACGGCATTGTCGCCGGTCAGCATCACGGTGTCCTTGATGCCGAGCTGGCGCAACCGCGCGAGGATCGACGGGCTCTCCGGGCGGATCTTGTCGTGGTACGGGACCATCCCGGCGACCGCGCCGTCGACCGAAATATAGAGGCAGGAGAGCCCCTGCTCATCGAGCGCGGCGCGATCCGAGACGGTCTGGTCTACCGCGATGTTGGCCTGGCGCATGAAACGCTCATTGCCGACATGCAGATAGTAGCCGTTGACCTGGCCCTCGACGCCGAGGCCGAGGCGATACTGGGTCTCGTCGCACTCCGGAATGTTGACCGCGAGCTCGCGCGCCTTGCTGCGCAGCGCCTCGGCCACCGGATGCTGCAGCTTGGTCTCGGCGGCCGCCGCGAGGCCAAGCAGATGCGGCCCGGTGATGTGATCCTGGTAGGTGAGCACGTCGAGCACTTGCGGGCTGCCGTGCGTCAGCGTCCCGGTCTTGTCGAACACCACGGTGTCGACCTCGGCGAGGCGCTCGAGATGACGGCCGCTCTTGATGATGATGCCGGCGCGCGCCGCGTGCGTCATCGAGGCGAGCACGGCGGTCGGCGCCGCGACGCGGATGCCGGTGCCGTAGTCGACGATCACCAGCGAGAGGAAGCGGTCGAAGTCGGCGGTGACGGCGGCGGTGCCGGTCGCGAGCACGAGCTCGGGCAGCACCAGGCGGTCGGCGAGCCGCTCGGCATGGTTCTGCATGCGGGTGTCGCCGATCGGCGCGGACTCGACCAGGCGCACGATCTGCCCCGCGGTGGTGTCGCCGCCGACCCGGGTCGCGTGGATCGTGAGCTGTCCCTCGCGGATGACCGTCGCGGCGAACACCGCCTCGCCGCGCGCGCGCGTCACCGGCAGCCCCTCGCCGGTGATGGTCTTCTGGTCGATCAGCGCCGAGCCCTCGACGATCTCGCCGTCGACCGGAATCATGCCGCCCGGATAGACGATGACGACGTCGCCGGCCGCAAGCTCGCCGGTCGGGATCGTGACGATCGCGCCCTCGCGCAGCACATGCGCGGTCTTGACCTGGAACTCGAGCAGCTCGCGGATCGCCCGGCGCGACCCCGCGGCAGTCAGGTCGCGAATGTAGTCGCCGAACTTGATCAGCCAGGTGACGATCGCGCCCGCCATCGCATTGTGCTGCAGCACCGAGGCGATGACCGCGAGCGTGTCGAGGAAATCGACATTGAGGCGGCGCTCGCGGCTCCAGACGCGCCAGGCGCGCAGCGCGATCGGATACGCGTTCCACAGCATCAGCGGCATGTTGATCGCCGTGACGATGGGGTTTGCCGAGAAGGCGAGCGCGACCGACAGCGTCGGCAGGGCGAGCGGCATGCGCCGCAGCAGCGAATGGGTCTCGTCGATCCTTCCGCCATTCTGGCTGGCCGTCGCGCCGTCGGCTGCCCCCTCGCCGGGCGCGACCAGCGCATAGAGCTCGGCGATGCTCATCAGCCCCAGGCGGCCGATCAGCGCGCGCAGCTGCGGCTCCTGCACGGCGTCGTATTCGACGATCACGCAGGCGCAGTCGTAATTGATGCGGGTAGTCCTGATGCCGGGCCGCCCGCGCAACCAGGCGAGCGCTGCCTCGGCCAGCGTGCGGCGGCGCGTGAGCACCGGTACATGAAGTCGCACGCGGCCCGGAATGAAGTGCCGGATCGACAGTTCCATCGTGACGCCTTTTGAGTGAGATGGCGATTCTTGAAATCGTCATCTCACTCAACGTTATTAGTGGAGCATGATCTTCTCCGAAAACCGGTACCCACTTTTCGGGATCATGCTCTGCTGCGGCGGTCAGGCCTTGACGGTCACCGGCGCCGCGACCGGGCCCTGTTGATCACGGGCTGCATGCATTTCGATGACATGATTCATCGCAAACAATGACAGGGTGACCCACACCGGGGTTGCGGCGGCGGCGCCGACCTCCATGACCGTGAAGCCGATCACGCCGGCGGCGAACACGATCTTGAGGTCGACATTGTTGCCGGTCGCGCTGCGGATCTCGCGGTCGACCTTGTGGAAGAAGTCGACCACCAGGCGCGCGCTTTCCGAATGTCGCGCCAGGAACTCGGCTTCGTCCTCGATCTTGCGCGCGAGCTCGTCGATCTCGGTCGCCGGCGGGCGGTAATTGCTCGCATGCGCGCCGTGATGCTCATGGAAATGGTCGTGGAACTCGTCGTGCCGCTCGGTGTCGTAGTGCATCACCACGCTGCCGGTGGTCGGATTCACGGTGATGCCCTGGATTCCCGGGATCGCCGCGAAGGACTGGGCGATCTCCTGCAGCAGTTCGGGATTGCCCTTGGCGTGCGGGAACTTCATGCGCACGCGCCCGGGCACCTGATGTGCGACGTCGAACTTCCTTGGCGTCATGACGCTTCGGTCCAACGACGAAGTGCGCAAGGGACGCCGGCTCAAGCCTTCACCCTCGAAGCCTTGATCCTCGAGGACTTGATCCTCGAGGACTTGATCCTCGAGGACTTGATCCTCGAGGACTTGATCCTTGAGGACTTGGTCCCTGAGGACTTGGTCATCGTCAGGGGCATCATCGCGTCGATTCCAGGCGCCCCTGGCACTCCGATCCTCGGCATTCCCAGCCCGATCATTCAGGCCGCCGGGGCGACGGGCGAGCCTGCCTTGCCTGCGCCCTCGGCGTCGACTTCGGCGACGATGTCGTGCACCTGCTCTTGCATCTCGGCAACCATCTCTTTGGTCTTCTGCCCCATCTTGTAGGCGCCGCGCACGGTCGACTTGACCAGCGGGTTCACGGCGGCACCAATCCTTGGTAGGTATCTGGGTACCAGCATGGTTGCGACGCCAAGGACCAAGCCGGGCAGCAACGCGGCCTCGAAGAGCAGCACGCCGGCTCCGACCACGGCGACCGTCGCGGCAGTCGTAACCAGCTCCTCATGGCTTTCGTGCGTTTCGGCGAGGGGATCGGTCTCGACCGGATGGTCGATATCCCCGCCGTTGTGCTTCGATCGTTCCATCAGACGCCCCTGTTCAAGCGGCACTTCCAACAAAGCAAATGGCGCGCCAGCTCGCTCGCACACATTGTGCGCCGCATCGCTCGCGCCTTCAAGCCGGAAGGATGATGGCGGAGCACCATGACAGTTTGATCACGCTCCCCGTGACCGCCCCGATTTCGCCGCAAGGTAGCCGGGTCGGGGGGCGGCTGTCATCAAAACACGCAACATGCGCGGCTAGTTTTGCCGGCCCTGTTCGGCCCCATCCACACCGCAGGCGGGCAAGCGTGCGACCATGAACGACATGCAGATCAGCGGCATGGCTATCCGCTACAGCCAGTTCGTCCCGCGGCTCTACAATCTCTGCCTCGCGCTCGGGCTGCGGCGCGGCCAGATCATGCCGTCGCGTGCCTTCTGCTCGGATGAGAGCCAGGGCTATCCGACCATCCTGATCGCGCAGCACTTCGGCACCTTCCCGTTCGACCATGGCCGCGTCGGCGGCAAGGTCGCCACCAATCGCCATGGGCCGCACGCCGATCACGGCGATGATCTCGTGATCATTCACGCGAGCCATGTCGGTTATGACTCGAAAGCCCAGCAGTTCGGCGTCTATCAGCGGCTGTTTACGACCGGCACACCCTACGGGCACAACTGCGGCAAGCTTTGCGGCGTGATGACCTGGTATCGCGAGGAATACGAGTACGCGCGCGCCCATGTGCTGCTCGGGATGATCGAAGACTTGCCGGCGGTCGTCATCGACAACAGTCTGCTTGAGCCGAATCGGCGCGAGGGGCTGTTCCTGCACCTCGATCGGATGATCGAGTCGCCGCAGACGCCGCTGCGCGCATTCTCGACCGCGAAGGCCTTCGAGGCTTCGGATCGCCTGGTCAAGGCGGTCCCGGCCGAGTTCTGGAGCGCGCAGCGCCAGCCGATCGGCGATCTGCTGACGGGCGATCTGTTCTTCTATCGCCGCGAGCCCGCCTCGAGCCTGGAAGGCCACGACATCCTCGAGGCCGAGCTGCAGCCGATGATGCCGGCGCTGATGACCTCGCCGCATCCCGCGCTGGACGCGGCGCGCTTCACCACCCAGGTCGAGTTCGATCGCACCTATCGCAGCCTCCAGCGCGAGCGGGCCTGCCGCGGCAAGAACCTTCTGTTCGTCTCCGGGCTCAACGTCGACGTCTCGCCCCTGCCCGGCCTGCCGTTCCCGCTGACGAAGTTCGTCCCCTGGGCGGCATACCTGCAGCTGCGCGATCAGGGCGGCCGCATCCTCGAGCAGGCGGAGCTCTACGACGCGCTGATGCGGCAGTCTCCCGACAACCCGGACCAGATGTCGTTCGACGCCGCGATCGCCGCGATGGCGGCGGCCGAGGAGATCAAGCTGCCGGCGGTGGACTGAAGCGGAGGGCGCGCGGCTCACCGCCGTGCCGGTCGCATTCCGACACCGCGCAGGCTTGCGCGATTCAGGGGACCGCCTTGAGGATGCGGCGCACGTTCAAGCCTCCGGCGAGGATCAGCAGGGCCAGAAGCAGGATCAGCCAGACATAGAACGGGTCGTTCTGGGCCATCTTCTGGACGCAGATCACGAAGGACATTCCCGTGAGAAACGCCATCGTGATGGCGGCAAGCAGGCAGCCGCGGACGATGTCTCTTGGCGGAACCGCGGGCGTGACGCTGCTTGAACCGGCGGGCATGGCTCTCTCCCTCGTGTCCGGTTAGTTGGCGCGCGGGATTGGGCGGTTCAGGGGCCAAGCTGCGCGCGAGCGCGAAAAACGGCTCGCGCAAGCAAGTAAACACGGGATGTGACCGATAAGCCGCAGTCTGCCGCGGCCTGTCGCCTGCACCTCGCCTGGGCAGGCGCTGGCGAGCGATTTTGCAGGCTGCGGCCGATTTTCGCCTGTTCACTGGCGGCGCAACATGCCTAATATCAAAAACCGTGATCCTTCGATCACTGCGGTGCATCCACGGCGTCAATCCGGAGACCTCATCATGACGCATTCGCAAGGGAAAATTTCGGCCTGGTCGCGCGCGCTGCTTCTGGCCGGCGCGGTCGCGGCGCTCGCAACGCTTGGCGCGGCCCCGGCCGTTACCGCCGACAAGACGATCAAGATCGGCATCACGCTGCCGCTCACCGGCGCCGATGCCGAGGACGCGACGCTGATCAAGAACGGCGCGCTGCTCGCGATCGAGGAGGCGAACGCCAAGGGCGGCGTCGCCGGCTACAAGATCGAGACGGTGATCTACGACAGCGGCACCGCCACCGCCGGCCAATACGACCCCGCGCAGGCCGCGACCAATACCAGGAAGCTCGCCGCCGATCCGCAGGTGGTCGCCAATATCGGCCCGATGATGAGCGGCGAAGGCAAGGCGATGACGCCGATCCTGAGCGAGGCGGACCTCGCCACCATCACGCCGAGCTCGACCAATCCCGACATCACCAACCCGGCGATGGCCGCCCAGTTCAGCCCGAAGGGCAAGGCGATCTACTTCCGCACGGTGACGACCGACGCGTTCCAGGGCCCCAACATGGCGAACTACATGGCCCAGGTGCTGAAGATCAAATCGGTCTATGTGCTCGACGATTCCGGCGCCTATGGCGTCGGCATCGCCGACGCGTTCCAGAAGCAGGCCGAGAAGATCGGCGTGAAGATCCTTGGGCGCGACCAGCTCAATCCCAAGGAAGCCGATTACACGACGGTGCTCACCAAGATCAAATCGCTGAAGCCCGACGCGGTCTATTACGGCGGCGTCGCCCAGGCCGGCGTCAAGCTCGCCAAGCAGGCCTACGACATCATTCCCAACATGATCAAGGCGGGCGGCGACGGCGTGCAGGGCGCAAGCTTCCTCAAGGGCGTCGGCTTCCCGGCCGTCAACGGTTGGTACTGCACCAACGCCTCGCCGCACATGCTCGAGGACGCGAGCGTCAAGGAATGGCTCGCCAAGTATCAGGCGCGGTTCAAGGCGCTGCCGGACGACTACTCGATCACGGCCTACGACGGCACGCTGGTGGTGCTCGACGCAATCAAGCGCGTGGTCGAGAGCGGCAAGGAGCTCAACCGCTCGAACGTGCGCGACGCCATGCAGGCGACCAAGCTCAAGACACTGCAGGGCGAGGTCTCGTTCGATGCGCACGGCGACATGCTCTCGAAGGTCGTGAGCGTGTTCCAGTATAGCCACGACGCCAAATATCCGGACGACGACATCATCCACCAGCAGAAGTACGAGGGCGTCGCGCCGCAAGGCTCGTGATCGACATGTTGCGCGGACGTGGCGCTCCCCTCCCCCCTGCGGGGAGGGGTTGGGGGTGGGGGTCAGTGTCTGTCGAACGGGCGCCTCAACAATATCGCCCCCCCTCCCTAACCTTCCCCCGGCAGAAGGGCGTTCACGCCCGTCTTCGCCGGGCTATGGGGGGAGGGAACGCGCCCGAGCGTGTGGCGCGATCGATGCCCGTTCCTTTCAGAGCCCCGGAGGTCCTGAGGTGACCATCTGGGACATCCTGCTGCAGCAGATCATCAACGGGGTGAGCCTCGGCGCGATGTACGCGCTGCTCGCGCTCGGCTTCACCATGGTCTACGGCATCATCGAGCTCATCAACTTCGCGCACTTCAACGTGTTCATGGTCGGCTCGTTCGTGGCGCTGTGGGTGCTGCAGGCGATGGGCTTCGTCGGCCAGAGCCAAGTGCTCTACGGGCTGCCGCTGATGGGCGTGCTCTTCGCCGCGCTCGTCGCCACCATGCTGATCACCGGCCTGATCGGGGTGGCGATCGAGCGCATCGCATTGCGCCCGATGCGCAACGTGCCGGGCACCGCCGCGATGATCACCACCATCGGGGTGTCCTACATCCTGTTCAACCTGATCCTGCTCGGCGCCGGCGCCGACTCCAAGAACTACGCCAACCCGCTGCCGCCGGTGCGCTGGGAGATCGGCGAGGTGGTGCTGCGGCTGCGCGAGGTGCTGGTCTGGGCGGTCGCGTTCGGGTTGATGTTCGGCCTCAATTTCTTCGTGCGCCGCACCAAGATGGGCAAGGCGATGCAGGCGACCGCCCAGGATCAGGAGGCGGCGAGCATGATGGGCGTCGACGTCGACCGCGTGGTCGTCATCGCGTTCTTTCTCGGCTCGGCGCTCGCCGGCGCCGCCGGCCTGATCTTCGGCCTCTACTACAACTACACGAGCTTCATCATCGGCTACACCGCGGGCCTGCGCGCCTTCACGGCGGCGGTGCTCGGCGGGATCGGCAACATCCCGGGCGCCGTGCTCGGCGGCATTTTGATCGGGCTGATCGAGTCGCTCGGCGGTCAGTTCCTCGCGGTGCGCTGGACCGACGTCATCATCTTCTCGATCCTGGTTCTCGTCCTGGTGTTCCGCCCGGCCGGCATTCTCGGCCGCGCCGCCCCGAGCCGGTCGTGACCGGATGACCGCAACCCCGCTCGACGCAGGAGAGCCGCTCGCCAAGCCGGTCCCCACTTGGCGCGAGCGCATCCGCGGCGCGGCGAGCCGGCGCATCGCCCTCGTGACGGTCGCCGCCGCGGCATTCGCCTTCCCGCTGATCGACCGCAATGACGGCGACGTCGACGCCGCCGCCAACGCGCTCGCCTTCGCGATCCTCGCGCTCGGCCTCAACATCGTGGTCGGCTTTGCCGGGCTGCTCGATCTCGGCTACGCGGCCTTCTTCGCGATCGGCGCCTATACCTACGGCATTTTTTCGTCGTACCAGGTGCAGCCCGAGTGGTCGAGCTTCTGGGAGCCGCTGCAGTGGCTCGGGCTGGTCGCGCGGCTGCCCGGCGCGGGCGGGCCGGACCATGTGCACTTCACCGTCTCGTTCTGGCTGATGCTGCCGGTCTCGGCCGTGGTCGCGGCCTTCTTCGGCGTGCTGTTCGGCGCGCCGACGCTGCGGCTGAAGGGCGACTACCTCGCGATCGTCACGCTCGGCTTCGGCGAGATCGTGCCGATCGTGGCGCGCAACACGCCTTCACTTACCAATGGCGCGATGGGACTGAACGGCGTCGCGCCGCCCAATCTCTTCGGCTACGCCTTCGGCGTCAAATCGATGCCCTACTACTATCTCGGCCTCGCGCTGATCGTGTTCCTGATCTTCGTCTCCGTGCGCTTGCGCGACTCGCGGGTCGGCCGCGCCTGGATGGCGATCCGCGAGGACGAGATCGCCGCCGAGGCGATGGGCATCAACCGCTCGCGGCTGAAGCTGCTCGCCTTCGCGATCGGCGCCGCCTTCGCGGGAATGACCGGCACGTTCTACGTCGCCAAGCTGCAGACCGCGACGCCGGAGATGTTCACCTTCCCGGTCTCCGTGATGGTGCTGGTGATGATCGTGCTCGGCGGCATGGGCAGCGTCGCCGGCGTCGTGCTCGGCGCGCTCATCCTGCAGCTCCTCCAATCCTGGTTCCTGCAGGATCTGACCCAATGGGTGCACGCGCTCGGCCGCGTCAGCGGCATCGCGTTCCTCGAAGAGATCGATCTCGTGCAGTCGATCGAGCTGATCTTCGGCGTCATCCTGGTGGTGATGATGCTCTACCGGCGCGACGGCCTGATCCCGGCGCAGCGCGCCGTGACCGGGTTGAGCCACGCGGAGCAGACGGCTGTCCCGTCGCGCGGCGGCATTGCGGGCGAGTTCGTCGTGACGCGCCGGCCGCCCGACCCGGCAAAGCCGCTGCTCGAGGTGCGCGCCCTGCGCAAGTCCTACGGCGGCATCAAGGCGGTGCAGGGCGTCGACCTCACCATCATGCCCGGCAGCATCGTGGCGATCATCGGCCCGAACGGCTCGGGCAAGACGACGTTCTTCAACCTGATCACCGGGCTGGTGAAGGCGGACGGCGGCACGGTGCGGCTTTGCGGCGAGGACATCACCGCGCTCGCGCCGCATCTGATCGTCGAGCGCGGCATTGCCCGCACGTTCCAGAACCTGCGCCTGTTCGCCAACATGACGCTGACCGACAACGTGCTGGTCGGCACCCATGCGCGCACCACGACCGGCGCGCTCGGCGCCGTGATCCGCGGACCGCGGGTGCGCCGCGAGGAGGAGGAAGCGCGCAAGCGCGTCGCCAGCGTGCTGTCGATCTTCGGCAATCGCTTGTTGCCGCGCGTCGCGCATCTCGCGCGCACGCTCTCCTATGCGAACCGCCGCCGGCTCGAGATCGCGCGCGCGCTCGTCTCCGAGCCGGTGCTGCTGCTGCTCGACGAGCCGACCGCCGGCATGAACCCGACCGAGACGCTCGAGCTCACCGACCAGATCCGCACCCTGCGCGAGCGCGGCATCACCATCCTGCTGATCGAGCACAAGCTCAACGTGGTCAACGAGATTGCCGACCGGGTGATCGTGCTCGATCACGGCGAGAAGATCGCGGAAGGCCGCCCCGAGGAGGTCCACCGCAACGAGGAGGTCCTGCGTGCCTATCTCGGCCGCACCGCGGCGCGCGCCGCTTCTTGAGTTCACCGACGTCGACACCTATTACGGCGAGCTGCACGTGCTCAAGCGCGTCAACTACCGGGTCGACGAAGGCGACATCGTGTGCCTGCTCGGCGGCAATGCCTCGGGCAAGTCGACCACGATGAAGACGATCCTCGGCCTGGTGCGCCCGCGCGGCGGCGCAGTGAGCTATGCGGGCGAGGTGATCAACACGCTCTCGACCGCCGAGCGGGTGCGCCGCGGCATCGCGCCGGTGCCGGAGGCACGCCGGCTGTTTCCGCGCATGACGGTTGCCGAGAACCTAGAAATGGGGGCCTTCACGCGCAGCGACCGGGCCGAGATCGCCGCCGATCTCGACCGGGTGTTCGAGCTGTTCCCGCGCATCCGCGAGCGGCTCGGCCAGATCGCCGGCACGCTCTCGGGCGGCGAGCAGCAGATGGTCGCGATGGCGCGCGCCCTGATGGCGCGGCCGCGGCTTTTATGCATGGACGAGCCCTCGATGGGCCTCTCGCCCGCCTTCGTCGACCAGGTGTTCGCGCTGATCCAGGCGATCAACCGCCAGGGCACCAGCATCTTCATGGTCGAGCAGAACGCCAACATGGCGCTCTCGATCGCGAATTACGGCTATGTGCTGCAGACCGGCGAGGTCGTGGTCTCGGGCGACGCCAAGAGCCTGCGCGACAACGAGATGGTGCAGCAGGCTTATTTGGGTGAGATGAAGCGCGCCGGGTGATCAGAGGCCGGCAAACACGCGCGGCCGCAGCCCGGCGTGAAACCAGGTGATCATCGAATAGATGTCGTAGACCGGCCGCTGCACTTCCGCCTGCAGCGCGGCCGCATAGGGCGGCATGTTGGTGCATTCGAGCACGATCGCGCCGACGTCCGGATGCGCGGCGACGAGCCGCTTGCCGGCGTCGACCACGTCGCGCTCGGCCGCCTCGATGTCCATGTCGTCCTTCTCGCCCTTGATCAGGACGCGGAAGAACTCACGCCCGTCCTCGGTGCCGACCAGCGGCGTATCGGGCGGCACGCCGGCGCCCGCAAGATGCGCCGGCGACAGGGTCGCGCCCGACACGGTGACGAGGCCGACGCGCTTGCCCGGCGGCAAGGTCGCCTGCACCCACGGCACCTGCATCAGCGCCGAGGTCGCGACCGGCACGCCGACGCTCGCGGCGAGCTCCTTCTGGAACAGCGACAGGAAGCCGCAATTGGTGGTGATCGCCTCGGCGCCGAGCCGCACCAGCTCCTGCGCGGCATCGATGAAATCCGGCAACAGCCCGGCCGCGCCCTGCAGCACGACCCGCTCCGGCGTCGCGCCGCGCACCACGCGATAGAGCACCGGGAACGGCCAGGTGGTGCCGTTGCCCATGTCGCCTGGAATGCGCGGGAAACGTGCCTCCAGCATCAGGATGCCGAGCGGCGCGCCATAAAGCGCCTTGCCGCCGCGGGCGATGCGGGAGGGAGCGTTGGCCGGATAGGTCATGGTCCTTTCGATCTTTGAAGCGGCGGGCGAACGCGAAGCCCCCTGGCCTTCATCACCTGCTCGAGTTGCCACGCCAGCACTTCCTTGATCGCGACCGCCTGAAAGGCGTCGCGCGTGCCCGCTTCCTGTAGGAAGTCGTCGAGGGTGGAGCCCCAATGTGGGTTCTTGGCCTTGGGCTCGCTCTTGCTCTGAGTCCGGGTCATTTCCAGCCGTGTTTTGCGCAGCCGGGCCCCACGCCGCCGAAATCAAAAAGCCCGGCAGAACGCGCCTAAAGCACTGATCCACCGGGCTAATTTGGTTGCGGGGGCAGGATTTGAACCTGCGACCTTCAGGTTATGAGCCTGACGAGCTACCGGGCTGCTCCACCCCGCGATAACCGAGAACTCCGCGGGAGCCTCCGCGCGGCGGGGCTATCTAGCAAGGCTCAGGGGCGGTTGCAAAGCCCTAAGTGCCGGAACCGTCATGAATTTGTCGTCGGGTCATTGGAATTGCGGGCTACCGCTGACCGCCTCCGGTTCCCGCCGGTAGATTGTGACATGGGGGCGTCATAGAACCTTCACATGGTGGCCGAGAAACCCGCCGTGCGTCCGGATGTTGCGGTTGGCGAGGCTCTGCGGGCCGTCGCGCGCGACATATTGAGCGAAGCGCGCACCATCCTGGACGATCAGACGCGCTCCGGCGCCGATGCGGTGCACGATTTCCGCAAGAGCATGAAGCGCTGGCGCGCGCTGTTGCGCCTGCTCGAGCCGTTCCTCGGCGACGACGCGCGGCGGCTGCGCGCGCAGGCACGCGACCTCGCGCGCAATGTCGCCGGCGCGCGCGACGCCCAGGCCGCGATCGAGGCGATCGAGGACCTGCTCGAGAAGGATGCGCCGCTGTCGCCGCGCACGATCGCGTCGATACGCGCGCGGCTCGACGCCTTGCGCGTCAAGGCCGAGACCGACGAGCTGACGCAGGCGACGCGCGCGCAGATGATCATCGCGCTCGACGTCGCCGATACCGCGGTCGGAGGCTGGCCGGTCGACCAGATCGCCTTCACCGACCTCGCGCACGAGCTCGCCGACACCTACAAGCGCGCACGCGACCACGCGCCGGCGGGCGACTGGCGCGAGGCCGAGCCCGAGATCCTGCACGCGATGCGCGGCCGCGTGGTCGCGCATCGCTATCAGATGGACCTGGTCGAGCCGCTATGGCCGAAGTTCGGCCGGCTCTGGGTCGCCGAGGCACAGCGGCTGCGCGACCGGCTCGGCGCCTATCAGGATCTCTCCGTGCTGCTTGCCTACACGGCGCCGCACGGGCCGCTGGCGCCCTGGCGCGCACGGCTCACGCCGCTGATCCTGACGCGGCGCGCCGCGCATGCGAAGGCCGCGCAGCGCCTCGCCGGCCGCCTGTTCGCCGAGCGGCCGCGTGCGTTCCGCAAGCGGCTCGAGGCACTGTGGGCGAGCGAGAAGGGTTAACCCGCGCGCATTTTCGCGTTCGCGGCCTTAACGCGTGCGATCACCGCGTCCCAGTCGCCGTCGACGTCCTGGCGGAACAGCCGCACGTCCGGATACCAGGGGCTCGACTCGGCCTGCAGCGTCCAGCGCCAGTCGGGCCAGAACGACAGCAGCACGAACGTGTCGCGCCGCAGCGCGCCGGCAAGATGCGCCACTGATGTGTCCACCGTGATGACGCGATCGCACAGCGCAAGCACCGCGGCGGTGTCGGCGAAATCCGCAAGCTCGGCGCCGAGATGCAGGAGCTTGCCTGCGCCAAGGAGTTCGCGATCGCGCTCGGGCACGTCGCGCTGCAGGCCGATGAAGCTCATGCCGGGCGTCTCGATCAGGGGGCCGAGCCGCGCGAGCGCGATCGAGCGGTTGCGGTCGTTGATATGCGCCGGATTTCCTGCCCAGGCGAGCGCGACGCGCGGGCCGCCCGGCAGCATCTCGAGCCGCGGCCGCCACTTCGCGATGCGCTCAGGCGCCGCGTGCAGATAGGGGATCGCGGCCGGGACGCTCTCGCGCGTCGTCTTGAACGCGAGCGGCAGGCTGCCGAGCGGGCAATGCACGTCATAGGCCGGCAGCGCGGCGCCGCGCGCCACCACGGTGATGCCTTCCAGGGCGGACATCAGCGCGACGAGCTCGGCCTGCACCTCGAGCACGACGCGCGCGCCGCTGCGCGCGACCATGAGCGCGTAGCGGACGAACTGGATGGTGTCGCCGAGCCCCTGCTCGGCATGCAGCAGGATGGTCTTGCGTCCGAGCGGATATTCGCCGAGCCAGAGCGGCTTGCCGAAGCTGCGCCGGGCCAGGCCGGGGCGCTTGTGGCGCCACTCGTAGGCGGCAAAGCCGCGCGCATAGTCGCCGACGGTCAGGAGCGCCAGCGCCTCGTTGAAGTGCGCCTCGACATGGTCCTTCTGGATGGCGATCGCCTTGGCATAGCTTTCGAGCGCGGCGTCGTGCCGGCCGAGCGCCTGCTGCGCGAGCCCGCGGCCGCTCAACGCGTCGGCGTGCTGCGGCACCAGCGCGAGCAGGCGCTCGAAGCCGTTGAGCGACTCGAGGGTGCGCCCGGCGCGGAACAGCGCGGTCGCGCGGTTGAACAGCGCCCTCACGTCGTTCGGGTTGAGCGCGAGCGCCGCGTCATATTCGGCGAGCGCTGCGTCGCTCTCTCCAAGCGCGAGCAGCGCGTTGGCGCGATTGACGCGCGCGGGCAGGTGGCGCGGCTCGCGCGCCAGCACGCGGTCGAGCGCGGCGAGCGCATCCTGCGGCCGCTGGAGGTCGATGAGCGCAGTCGCGCGGTTCACCTGCGCCTCGAAATGCCCGGGATCGAGCGCGAGCGCCTTGTCGAAGCTCGCGAGCGCCTCGGCCGGACGCTTCAGCGCGCCGAGCACGAGACCGAGATTGGCATGCGCGTCGGGCGCGTTCGGCGCGATCTTCAGTGCCGCGGTGATCAGCCGCTGCGCCTCGCCGGCCTTGCCGCTCTGCAGCTTCAGCATGCCGAGCAGATGCAGCGCGTCGAACTGGCTCGGAAAGCTTTTCAGGACGCGGTTGTAGCCCTTCTCGGCCGCGGCGAGCTGACCGCGCTGGTGCAGCGACACCGCTTCCTGAAGCGCCGCCTGGCCCTGCTCCGGGGTGAGTTTCGCCACGCGCGTGGCCTATTCGGGCTGGATGCCGGCGGCGCGGATCAGCTCGCCGCGCACCTTGATGCCGTTGTCAACCACCGCGGCAAGCTCCTCCGGCTTGCCGGCAACCACGACCAGCCCGAGCGTGCCGAGCCGCGCCTTGATGTCCGGGATGGTGAGCACCTTGGCAATGCCGCCGTTGAGCTTGGCGACGATCTCCGCCGGCGTCGCGGCGGGCGCGAACACGCCGACCCAGGACGACATCTCGAAGCCCGGCACGGTCTCGCCGATGGTCGGAATCTCCGGCATCGCGGCGTAGCGCGTCTGTTCCACCACCGCGATGATGCGCAGCCGGCCGCCGTCGACATGCGGCACCGCCGCCGACAGGCTCAGGAACGCCATGCCGATATGCCCGCCGAGCAGATCGTTCACCGCGGCGCCGCCGCCCTTGTAGGGAACATGCACGATGTCGATGCCCGTCAGCTGGTGCAGCAGCTCGCCGGCGAGATGATGCGGCGAGCCGACGCCGGAGGAGCCGTAGCTGAGCTTCCCCGGATTGCGCTTCGCGTAGGCGATCAGCTCCGCGACCGTCCGGATCGGCAGCTCGGCATTGACCGCGAGGCAGATGATGTTGGCGCCCGCATAGGCGACCGGCGCGAAATCCTTCACCGGATCGAAGCCGACATGCTTATAGAGATGCACGTTGCTCGCCATGGTGGCGTCGGTGCCGACCATCAGCGTGTAGCCGTCGGCTGCCGCGCGCGCCACATAGGCGGCCCCGATATTGCCGCCGCTGCCCGGCCGGTTGTCGACGATGACCGCTTGGCCCCATTGCTGATGCAGCCCTTCCGCGATGGTGCGCGCCGCCAGATCCGAGACCGCGCCCGGCGTGTAGCCGATCACGATCGTGATCGGCCGCGCCGGATAGCCCTGCGCGGCGGCTTGCGAGACC